>Ga0209555_10001150_pt1 | contig 20879 bp, 21 predicted proteins | sample SaaInl85LU_5_DNA_FD_184643 | JGI IMG/M metagenome (GOLD analysis project Ga0209555, IMG submission 184643) | Marine microbial communities from expanding oxygen minimum zones in the Saanich Inlet - ESP_85LU_5_DNA (SPAdes) (version 2) | ecosystem: Environmental > Aquatic > Marine > Intertidal... | reverse complement strand
TGCCAGAGGGAACATACTTCTATGTGATTGATTTGGGAGACAACAATGTAGACAAGAAAGTATACAACGGATACGTTCAGATCAAAAGATAAACACTAAACAGACTAAATTAAAATGCCAAAGGCCTCTCAGAAATGAGAGGCCTTTTTTTTGTGAATGTGATATTTGTCACTTTATAGTTTTATTGTCTTTCTTATCTTTGTAATATGAAAGGAATTGCAATCATATCGTTGTTTTTTATTATAAGTTGTGGAGGAATTGAGAGTGAAATAAAATCAATTAATACAGAAACAGAACTTGGCGAAAAATTGTTTTTTGATCCAATTCTATCTCAGGACCAATCCATATCTTGTGGGAGCTGTCACAAACCAGAATTTGCTTTTGCTGATAACAGAGAGTTATCTCTTGGGGTAAATGATAACTTGGGAACGAGAAATACACCTTCGGTAATGAATATGGCTAGCAGACCTCATTTTTTTTACGATGGAAGATCGGAAACTCTGGAAGAACAGGCGATAGGTCCAATTGAAAATCCGGTTGAAATGAATTTGAAAATGTCTGAAGCCGTTATTAGATTAAATCAATCCGAATTATACATTAAGTTGTTTAAAAAGATTTACATGGAAGAACCCACTATCGAAAATACAACTAGGGCATTAGCCGAGTTTCAAAGAAGTTTGGAAAGTGATGGAAGTGCCCCACACGACAAATGGATGAATGATGAAGATCCTATGGCGTTGACAGAATCTCAGAAGAGAGGAAGAGAATTGTTCTTGGATAAAGGAAAGTGTTTTGATTGTCATTTTGGCCCCGATTTCACCGGAGATGAATTTAGAAACATTGGTCTGTATGACGAGAAAGAATACAAAGACAAAGGAAGGTTTGATTTTACCAAAGATTCGGCTGATTTGGGTAAGTTTAAAGTACCTGGATTAAGAAATGTATCGCTTACTTCACCCTATATGCACGATGGCAGTTTAAAGACCTTAGAAGAGGTTGTAGAATTCTACAGTGATTTGTATATGTTCGTTCCCAATCCTATCAATTTGGATACTATCATGGTAGAACCATTAAAATTATCACCATCAGAAAAAGAAGACTTAGTGAATTTCATGCATTCACTCACGGACGAAAAAATTATAAAAATTAGCAAAAAAAAATGGGCAAAAACAATTGTCTTTGCCCATTTTGAATGTTTATTCATTCAAATTATCCTACACTTCCTTCCAGAGATATTTCAAGAAGTTTCTGTGCTTCTACAGCAAATTCCATAGGCAACTTGTTCAGTACATCTTTAGCGTATCCGTTTACTATAAGACTAATTGCTTTTTCTTCGCTTATTCCTCTTTGTAAACAATAAAACAATTGATCTTCTCCAATTTTGGATGTTGTAGCTTCATGCTCTACTTTCGAGCTTTTGTTGTTGCATTCTATGTATGGAAAAGTATGTGCTCCACATTCATCTGTCATCAACAAAGAGTCACATTGCGAAAAGTTTCTTGAGTTCGTTGCGTTTTTGTGTATTTGAACCAATCCTCTGTATGAGTTTTGACTTTTTCCAGCAGAAACTCCTTTAGAAATAATTGTGCTTTTTGAGTTTTTACCTAAGTGAATCATCTTTGTACCCGTATCGGCCATCTGATGATTATTGGTAACCGCAATCGAGTAGAATTCACCAACTGATGAATCTCCTTTTAAAATACAAGATGGATATTTCCAAGTTACTGCTGAACCTGTTTCAACCTGAGTCCAAGAAATTTTAGATTTGTATCCTTCGCATATTCCTCTTTTCGTTACAAAATTAAATATCCCACCTTTTCCATCTTTGTCACCTGGGTACCAGTTCTGAACCGTAGAGTATTTTATTTCTGCTCCCGCCAGTGATACCAGTTCAACTACTGCAGCATGAAGCTGGTTTTCGTCTCTCATTGGAGCTGTACAACCTTCCAAGTAACTTACGTAACTATCTTCGTCAGCAATAAGAAGAGTTCTTTCAAATTGCCCCGTATTTGCTTCATTTATTCTAAAATAAGTAGAGAGTTCCATCGGACACTTTACACCTTTGGGAATGTAGCAAAACGAACCATCAGTAAACACAGCTGAATTTAAAGCTGCATAAAAATTATCGCTTTGCGGAACCACAGTTCCTAAATATTTCCTTACCAATTCTGGATGTTCTTTCACGGCATCGCTAAAAGATCCAAAAATAATTCCCAATTCACCTAGCTTTTCTTTGAAAGAAGTAGCTACCGAAACCGAATCCATTACGAAATCAACAGCAACGCCTTGAAGCTTTTTTTGTTCATCCATAGAAATCCCAAGCTTATCCATAGTAGCTTTTATTTCTGGATCTACATCGTCCCAATCTTTTGCTTCTTTTTTTGGAGAAGAGTAGTAGTGAATATCCTGAAAATCTGGTTTGTCATATTTCACATGCGCCCATTCTGGTTCTGTCATGCTTTTCCAAATCTCAAATGATTTTAATCTAAAGTCCAAGAGCCAATCTGGTTCTCCTTTTTTAGCCGAAATCATTTTGATAATGTCTTCGTTTAATCCCTTTTCAATCTTTTCAGATTCCACAGAAGTTGTAAAACCAAATTCATATTCTTGGGTTTTTAAATCTTCTTTTAAGTCGTCTTCAGTATATTTCGTATTCATGTCTTTTACTTCAATTTATTAAAGAGAAAAACTTTCTCCACACCCACAAGTTCTGTCTGCATTCGGATTTTTGAACACAAATCCTTTACCGTTTAATCCTCCCGAGAAATCCAATTCAGTTCCTACCAAATAGAGGTAACTCTTTTTGTCAACCACTACTTTTATTCCGTTATCTTCAATTTCTTTGTCGGTATCTTTTATTTCGTTGTCAAAATCTAATTCATACATCAATCCAGAACAACCACCTCCTTTTACTCCAACACGAATAAAATAGCCAACTTGGCCTTCGTCATCCATAAGACGAATAGCCTGCTTTTTTGCGTTATCACTTACTTTTATCATCGCGATTGATTATTTACTTAATTCAGTTACAAAAATAGGTAAAAAACAATGCTGTGTAAAGATTTGACTTGATTATTTTTAATTAGTCTAAATAAAGAGGGGAGTATGATTTTTAATTCTATGAACTTACAACTGAATGGACGAAAACGACTTGTTTTTTTCTTTCATAATATCGCTCAGTTTCTTTTGTTGTAACTTAGATTCAGCCCAATTTATACATTCCAAATATTCCATAGGAATTTGTTGAACTTCAGTTTTATCCAACTTCAATAGATTGTATTTTAAATTTTCGATGTGGTCTGTAAGGTCAAAACGATTAAAACTATGGTGTGTCGTTTTTGAAAAAAAGTTGAGAATCGCCTCTTCGTATTCGAATAATTTGTTTCTAGTTTTTAAAAATCGCCTCGTAGACTTTAAGTTGTATTGAACCAATTCATTGTTCTTTAATTCGAAATGCAAAAACAAATTGAGTAACTCAGCAAAAGAATAAATTTCTTGAGATTCATCAATGGCTATATTGTTTAGTAATTTGTTTACCCATTTCAATGAGTCAGAAAATTTATCTTGAATAAATAAAATGTGGGCCAGATTGTAGTAAAAAAATGCAAGCCTCGAACTATTTATTTTGTTTTCGTTCAGTTCTATGAATGTAATAATGTCGGCTTGTAATTTGTCGAAGGCAGAGAAGTTACAAGTTAGTTTTATCAATAAAAGTTGAATGCTCCAAAGACTCGATTTTAATTTAATAATAAGATCCTTACTTCCGTTTTCTTTATGAATTTCAAACAGTAATTTGAGTTTTGAGTAAAGGACTTGAGCCTCTTTTATGTCATTGTTTTTTAATGACAAATACACTCCATTCGTAAGGGTGGAAATCAAAATATTGGGTTCGTCTCCAAATTCATTGGGATGTTTTTCAAGAAGAGTTATGGTTTTTAATACTGTAGACAAACTGTTTTTGTTGTCTTGTATTCCAAAGTAATATGCTCCTTTCAAGTGATTGAATAAATAGGACAATCCAACTTTGTTCTCTGGAATATTCATGGAATTGATAACCGGCTCCAAATCTTGTTTCAAAAAATTAACCTCTTCTTTTGTTCTAGCTCTTCCAATTCTATTTAGTTTTTGGAAAAGAATAGACTTTAACTGCCACAGCTTTGAATTTATCGAAAGGCTGTCTATCAATACTTGCTCATCTTTGCTCAAATGAGCCAATGATTTTAGGGAGGAGGATTGATAATTGTCCTTTTCAATTATTTTTTTTTCCCATTGAAGTATTTCGAGGTAAAGGTGTTTTTTGTTGTATTTCTGAGCTTGTTTTTTGGCAGATTTTAATCTTTTTAGCGCTTGTTTGTATAATGATTTTTCAAAGAGAATTTCAATAAAATGGATTTCATTTCTTATGATCTGTTCTTTGGATTTTTCACTGTAAAAAGCGTCTAGGCTTTTTAGGATGGTATCATAAAGCCTTGCCTTGGCTATCGAGAATTTTTTTACAAAGGCATGTTCTTCCAATTGAGCTAGAAGAATTTCTTCATCGTATTCTTTTAGCTTATCAATGGCATCAAATAGGATTTGGGCATTATTTTGAGAATCAGATGCAGTATGCCTCGTAACATATACTTTGAAATAGCGTTTTTCGGCTTTTGTCAGAGAGTTAATCAATTCATAAAGATGACTAGAGTATTTGTTGGCCATAGGCGATTGATTAGGAAAAATTTGGGCATAAAAAAACCATTCGTTTGCACGAATGGTTTACTGGTTTTGTACTCTTTTAGTTCTTAGCGTTCTTGTTTGTTTTTTCGTTGTTTTCTTTTTCTGGATCAGTGATATCATCGAATATTGAATTATCATTTTCATCATCAAGAACTACAACTACCTCGCCTTTTATCATTTGAGGTCCGTAATTCACTCCTGGATTAGCAGGCTTTAGGGGTTCTTCTTTCGAACAACTAGCAAGTGCTAACGTGGCAATTATTAATATGTATGTATATCTTTTCATAAAATTGACTTACACTAAGATAGTAACTTTTTTTGATTGTGCAAAAATCTGATTTGAGTGTTTATTTAAAGGTAGTTTGAATTGATTAACGCAATGAGAAGTTAACTGGCAATACAAAACGCACTCTTACTGGTTTTCCACGTTGCTCACCTGGTTCCCATTTTGGCATGTTTTTAACAGCTTTCTTAGCTTCTTCATCACAACCACTTCCAATACCTCTAATGATTTTGATGTCAGAAATCGATCCGTCTTTTTCAACTACAAACTGAACATAAACTTTTCCTTTTACTCCAGCTTCTTTTGCCATTTGAGGATAAGAAATTGTTTTTCCTAGGTATTCAAATAACTTTTCTTCTCCACCTGGGAAACTTGGATTTTTTTCTACAACCGTGAAGATCTGTTCTACTTTTGGTGCATCAGGCTCATCAAATATTTCTATTTTTTGATCCACTTCAGTTGTCTTCGCAATTTCTTGCTCTTTCACTTCTTTCTTATCATCAACAACCTCAATTACTTCAGGCTCTGGTGGCGGTGGTGGCGGTGGAGGAGGCGGTGGTGGTGTATTTTCTTGCATCACCACTTCTTCTATTATTTCATCGTCCATCCCGGCTTTTTCGGCCAATGGCTCAAGTTTGCTATTCAATGCAGACCTCAATTCGAATCCAAGTAAAACGAAAATAGATGCAATCATCAATCCCAAAAGGAAAAGAGATATTTTCTTTTTTTCGATACTCGCTTCTTCTGTCTTTTTTATTTCCATATTGTAATTATTACACCATGAAAATACGTAATAATTCCTTATTTCGTATTAATACACTGTGAATTTTACTAATTTTTATACAATTCTGTTTATCCAACTAAAGCTTTGTAAGCCTCGGCATCCAACAAATCAGCAATTTCTTCTTCGTTAGAAATTGTCATTTTAATCATCCATCCGTCTTCGTAAGGATTTTCATTAACTGCCTCTGGGTTTTCCTCTAATTTTGTATTGAATTCAGTAATTTCTCCTGATAAAGGCATGAACAAATCTGATACTGTTTTTACTGCTTCAATTGTTCCAAATACTTCTTCTCTTTCCAAAGTTTCTCCTTCAGTTTCGATTTCTACATACACGATTTCTCCTAGCTCTCCTTGGGCAAAATCAGTAATTCCAACTGTTGCAGTGTTTCCTTCTATCAACACCCATTCGTGATCTTTTGTAAATTTTAAATTTTCTGGTAGGTTCATTGTTTCGTTCTTTTGGTCAAAAATAAACAAATTATTTTAGGAGTTAACTCTTTTTCTTAAGATTTTATCAACCCTATTTTTTAAATAGAAAAACCGAGTCATACTATACTTCGGACCCGGCTCTCTTGCCCTATTTTAACTCTTTATTATTCTTTCTCTATGGGTGTTACTGTTCCTTCCCAATCGGTTAATGTTGCTTTTACCGATCCCACAGCTATTTTTGTTTTCATCAATACAGGAATTTTGTTGTGGTCATTGGTTACCCAAATCGTCATGCTTTCTTCCGTTTCCCATACTCTTCCTTTCATCATCAAAGGTCTTAGAATGATACAGTCAAATTTTCCTTTTCTTGTTTTGATAACTTCTGTGCCCATGTATTTTATTTTAAAAGGGAATATTTCGTTATCCAAAAACATATCCATCGCAAATTCTTGTCCTACCTTGGCATGTTTAAAGTCTATTGTTCGAGCGTAATAAAATGAGGAAAGCATATCTTGTATTCCTTCGGTTACTTTAAACTCTTCTTTGTCTTGTGTTTTTACCTTGTTTTCGTTTTGTTTAAAAATGTAATCTTGGTTAATTTTAAATCCACCTTCATCAACTCTTCGGATGAACATCCAAGGAAAAACTCCTTCAGAATCAATGTAGCTTTCGTAACGGTCGTTTACTTTGAACATCCAATTGAACGAACCTAAAGTTCTTCCTGTTCCCACAACGTGAAGCAAATTTCGTCCTTTTACTTTTTTATTGGTGCTTTTTACTTCCATTACCGCCTCTCCAGCGTCAATAAAACCGTAGTGTAATCGGTAAGTGAGTCTTTCTCCAGCCTTAAAAGCTTGGTGATTGATAGTCCTGTATTTTATTGCACTCGAAGCTTTTTTTGCAACAGGATTCTCTGTTGATTTTGCAAAAGTTTGAGTAGAAAAAAACAAGCTTACAAAAGCTAGACTTATAATTTTAAAAGTAGGGGCAGTACGTTTCATTGTGTTAAATTTTTAAATTCAACAAGAACAAAACAAACAGTGTGCCAAATTTATTTTTTTTCTGTTTTTGGCTTTAGTAAATAGTATACGTGAACCAATAGTATGAAGGAATTGAGCAAGTATATAGGCGCTTGATCTAATAAAACTCCGTATACAATAAAAGTAAAAGCTCCCAAAAGATTAAATATTCGTAACAATCGAATTTCTTTCATCAAAAATGAAATAGCGATTAATGCCATTGCGATGTAGCCAATTATTTCTATGGTAGAATCAGTCATAATATGTGTAATGGAATTTAATTATTTCTATTGTTTCGTTTTCAAGGTTTTTTGTGACAATTGCCTTTAACAATTCATTCTTTTCGTCATAAATTAATTCGGTCAAATGAGTTTTTTTATTCATGCTCGAGTTGAAAGTTTCGTATTCGTCTATTTTTCCTTTTTCATCCCAATTAATAATATAACAGATTGAGTCAGAATACTTGGAGTAATAACAAATTGTATGAAAGTTTAGATTGTTTTTTTCTTCCGTAACGGTAAAATCTTCTTTTGAGTTTAATGGGAACTGAGTAGAAGTTTTTGTTGTGTTGCTGTCAGTTTTTTCAGTGTAAATAGTCTTAAAAACTATGCTGTCGCTACTTTTATATTTTTCTAAGGTATTGGTTTTTCCAATTGATATAGTTTCAATAAACTCTTTTCGACCTTCGGTGTAGGAAATCAAATCAAGTATTGTTTTTTTCTTACTGTTGTTTATCGATTTTCCATACGAATAGTACACTGGGATATTATTTTTATAGGTAATCGATTTGACTGTAATCCCTCCAATTCCAGTTTTTTTGATGGTAGACAATTTGTTTTTATTGTAAAAGAACCACGAAACAGTTGTATCAATAATAGTATCACTCAGTGCAATGGTTTTCATTTGTAGCGTAACTGCACCTTCGGGGTTTATTTCCCAAAACTTCTGCTTGTAATCAGATTTGATAATTGGTTTCAAAGGTTTTTTACTAAAATAGGTTTGTCTAATTGTTTTGGTTTTAGATGATTTTAGGGTGTTAGTTTCAAAACAATTTTTCCATAAATATTCGTTTAGAATATCCTCTGATACTTGTTGGCTGTAACTTTTGCTCGAAAAGCTAAAAAGTCCTAGGACAAAGAAAAACAAGTATTTAGAAAAGGAATTCAAAAGAAATAGGATTAAAATTTAGAGTGATAAAAAACGTGTTTCGTAGTGTTTTTGATAATGTTTCGGGACTCAAATTAACACATATTTTAATAGAATTTACCTATCTTTACTAAAATTTATGACGAGTGATTAAAGCAACAATAAATCAAAATGAATTTGATCTAGAGGTAATATCTGAATCAGAGGTAGTATTAAATTCCGAAAACAAGACGTTGGATGTGATTTCTGTTTCATCCAACAAGAAGCACGCCATTATAGATAATGTTTCCTACTCAATAGAAACAGTAAGTTTTGATGAGGAGAAAAAACTAGCGACCATAAAAGTAAATAACAAATCTTACCAAGTGAGCTTGAAGGATAAATATGACTTGTTGCTTAAAGATTTGGGAATGAGTAATATGACAACTAAGGTGATAAAGGAGATTAAAGCTCCGATGCCTGGATTGGTTGTTTCTATTCAGGTAGAAAAAGGACAAGAAGTGAAAGCTGGAGATTCTGTTTTGATATTGGAAGCAATGAAAATGGAAAATGTATTGAAATCACCAATTGATGGTGTTATTAAAACAATAAAAACTGAGAAATCTCAAACTGTAGATAAAAATGCAGTGTTAATAGAATTTGAATAACCAATAATAAAAACAACATGAAAATGAGAATAGCAACAATAGGATTGACGATTGCCGCATTATCATTGTTATCTTGCGGACAAACAAAAGAAGCGGAAACAACAACTACTCCTGACGATACAATGTACCAAATAGATACAGAAACAGTGAGTTTGAAATGGGTAGCCTACAAAACAACCGATAAAGTTGGTGTAGGAGGTGAGTTCGGAAAAATCAATGTAAAGGAATATCAATTGTCCGAGTCAAAAGATGGAGCTTTGGATGGAGTGTCGTTTTCTGTTCCAGTATCTAGTTTATTTACAGGAAATAAAGACAGAGACTGGAAATTGGTTAATTTATTTTTTGGAGTAATGGACAATACCGAATTTATCAAAGGAACTTTTCACCAAGGTCAGGAAGGAACTGGTAATTTGGATTTGGAAATGAACGGAACTTCTACAAAATTGCCTTACGAATATACAGTTGCAAATGACTCGATTTTTATATCTGCAACAATGGATGTGCTGAATTGGAACGGACAAGAAGCGATGGATTCTTTGAATGTTGCGTGCTACGATTTGCATAAAGGAAAAGATGGAGTGAGTAAAACTTGGAGCGAGGTGGATATCAAAGCTTCGGTGGCAATTGCTAGAAAATAAAAAGAGAAACAGAAATTGATAAAAGCCATCTCACTTTGAGGTGGCTTTTTTTTGAAATATGAAAAAGGCAATAGAACAAATATTGGTTGAGCAGGGAGTTTCTAAGAATTCCAGATTTTTGCTTGCCGCAAGTGGAGGAGTAGACTCTATGGTTTTATTGGATGTGTTCCACTCAATGAATCTTAATTTTGAAGTTGCTCATTGCAATTTTGGATTGAGAGGAACTGATTCTGAACTAGATGCGCTATTGGTAGAACAAATTTGCCAAAAGAAAGAGGTTCATTTTTTTTCGAAAAGAATAGAAATAGCATCTTACAAAAAGGAGAATCAGGTTTCTACGCAAATGGCAGCCAGAGATTTACGATACAAATGGTTTGATGAGTTACTGAAAGAATATCAGTTTGATTTCTTGGTTACGGCTCATCACTTGGACGATTCCATCGAAACGTTTTTCTTGAATCTTACCAGAGGAACCGGAATTGAAGGATTGGTTGGGATAAAAACTGTATCAAACTTTGTGCTGAGGCCATTGAATTCTGTTTCTAAAAGTGAGATTAAAGATTATGCTCACAAACATCAAATTGAATACAGGGAAGATGTGAGTAATTTTTCTGATGCTTACAAAAGAAATAAAATAAGAAACAATGTAATTCCAGTTTTTACCGATATAAATCCTAGTTTTTCTCTAACAATGGCTTCTAATTTTGATAACCTGAAAGAAGTAGTTGGGTTTTACAAAGACGCAATGAATGACATTATTCATTCTTTAATAAAAGAAAAAGAAGGAAGAGTGGAAATAGACTTATCAGTCTTGAAAAAACAAAAGCATAAGGGTATTGTATTGTTTGAAGTCATGAAAAGCTATGGTTTTGAACGTTCGCAGGTGAATCAGTTACTTGAAGTTCTAGTGAGAGAACAATCCGTTGGGAAAGAGTTTTACTCGCCCTCACACAGACTGTTAGTGGATAGGTCTTTTGTTTTTATCGAAGAAATAACAGAACAGAAAAAAGAAATATTTGTTCTCAGTAATCAAAATAATTTCGTAACTTTTGGTTTAGAATTAACGTTTAACCAGATTCCAATTAGTGAAATTGACTTACTGGCAGATTCTCGATATGCTTTCTTGGATGCTGATAAAATACAGTTTCCATTAAGCCTTAGAATCTGGAAAGAAGGAGATAAATTTCGTCCGTTTGGAATGAGGGGGAAGAAAAAAGTAAGTGATTTCTTGATAGACAAAAAACTATCAAGATTCGAAAAAGAAAACACATGGGTTTTACTCTCCGACAACCAAATTATATGGATCGTAGGGCACCGAATTGACGATTCTTTTAAACTAACCGATTCTTCTAAAACAGTTTTAAAAATAACTTTTGAATCAAATTAATATGGAAAATTTAGTAGCAAAACAGATAGAAAAAGAGGAAGTGGAAAACTTAGTATTTCCATCACAACCAATAAAATTAAGAACCCCAGAAGAGCAAAAAGCACTATTGAAAAAATTGCATGATGCAGAAAAATTAGGGAATTTATTTCACGATAAAATTGAAATCGTTTTCCAAGATTCTGAGGGACTGAAAGAGGTGAATACCACAATATGGGCTGTAGGAGAAGATCATATTGTTCTGAAAAAAGGTGTTTTTATTCCTATCCATCGCATAGTTTCTATTCAAATCTAAACTTGTTCATCAAATTGTAAAATTTGTTAAACAAAATAGATTTTTACAATAATTTCATCTATCTTTAGTTTCTCAAAGAAAACTAAACGCTTATGCCTTTTCAAGCAGGGGAACTCCTTTCTAAAATAAACAGTCCAGATGACTTAAAAAAACTGGTTTCACCAGAACAACTACCACAATTTTGTAAAGAATTGAGGCAATTTATTGTGGATGTTGTTTCTGAAAAAGGAGGGCATTTTGGTGCAAGTTTGGGTGTTGTAGAACTAACTTCTGCAATTCACTATGTATTCAATACTCCATACGATCAATTAGTATGGGACGTAGGTCACCAGGCTTATGGTCACAAAATAATTACTGGACGTAAAGATGTATTTGACACAAACAGAATATACAAAGGAATAAGTGGATTTCCGAAAAGAAGTGAAAGTGAGTACGATACATTTGGTGTGGGACACTCATCTACTTCCATCTCCGCAGCTTTGGGGATGGCAGTAGCCAGTCAAATAAAAGGAGAAACAGAAAGACAGCACATTGCCGTAATTGGAGATGGCGCAATGACTGCTGGATTAGCTTTTGAAGGGCTTAATCACGGAGGAATTGAAGATTCTAATATGATTGTGGTACTCAATGACAATTGCATGTCAATTGACCCAAATGTAGGAGCATTGAAAGAATATTTGAGAGATTTGTCTGCATCCCAACCTTACAATAAGGTAAAAGATGAAGTATGGAATTTACTTGGTAAATTGAGCTCGTTTGGTGCTAGTGCACAACAAATTGTGCACAAAGTAAGTGATGCATTGAAGGGAAGTATTTATCAAAAAAGTAATTATTTCGAATCGTTGAACTTCCGATATTTTGGACCTGTAGATGGACACGATGTGCAAGCGATGGTTAAATTGTTTAACGAAATTAAACACTTGCCTGGACCAAAAATCGTTCATTGCTTGACCGAAAAAGGAAAAGGATTTAAACCTGCTGAAGACGGGGACACCACCGTTTGGCATGCACCAGGAATATTTAATAAAGAAACGGGTGAAATTGTAAAAGTTTTGCCAAAATCAACAGATGCACCTAGGTTTCAAGACGTGTTTGGACATACGATTGTAGAGCTAGCCGAAAAAAATGATAAAATTACAGGAGTTACTCCAGCAATGCCAACAGGATGTTCATTGAATATCATGATGAAGGCAATGCCAGAGAGAGCTTTTGATGTAGGAATTGCAGAGCAACATGCTGTTACTTTTTCTGCGGGATTGGCAACACAAGGAATGATTCCTTTTTGTAATATATACTCTTCGTTTATGCAACGAGCTTACGATCAGGTGTTGCATGATGTGGCGATTCAAAACTTGAATGTTGTATTTTGTTTGGATAGAGGAGGTTTAGTTGGAGCCGATGGACCAACTCACCACGGAGCGTACGATTTGGCTTACATGAGATCTATTCCTAACATGATTGTTTCTGCGCCAATGGATGAATTGGAATTGAGAAACTTGATGTACACTGCCCAGGCAGATAAAAATGGGCCTTTTTCTATTCGTTACCCAAGAGGAAAAGGGATAATTCCAGATTGGAAAAAACCAATGCAGAAATTGACTATCGGTCAAGGAAGAAAATTGAAAAATGGTACCGATGTTGCGATACTTACAATTGGTATTACCGGAACTTTTATATCAAAAGTAGAAAAGCAATTCCAAGAGAAAGGAATTAGCGTAGCGCATTACGATATGCGTTTTCTTAAACCTATGGATGAAACCATTCTTCATGAAGTATTTACGAAATTTGATAAAGTAATTACCGTTGAAGATGGAACGATAATTGGCGGACTTGGTTCGGCTGTGTTAGAGTTTATGTCCGAGAATGGTTACCAAGCTCAGGTAAAAAGATTAGGAATTCCGGATAGGTATATCGAGCACGGAACTCAAGCAGAATTGTATAAAGAATGTGGCTTTGACGCTGAATCTATTTCAAAAGAAGTTGAGAAGATGGCTGAGGTTGCCAAAGAAACCGCAGTAAACAAACTAGGTTAAACGATACTCGAAAGCAATTTAAACATGCTTCCGTCACTAGGTTGACATCCATTTTTTAACATTTCGAATAACTCTATTTCTCTATTTTTTGTATAAACTTTACTTGTTTTGTATGATTTTATAGATGCTTTTTTGTCCTCAATGGCTTTCAAAACTTCTTTAGGATTCAAAAAACTTACATCATTACTTTCTAGTCCAATCAGTTGTGCTTTTTCTTTGCCATAATAGAAATACTTCATGTCGTTTTCGGTGGCAAACTCGATGTATTCCATTTTGTGCAAAACGGAATTGTACACTACATCGCTAAACGTATCAATTATTCCATCTACCTTCTTTTGGTCGGTTTCTTTAATTTTCTTCCAGAATTCAGCATCAATTCCGTTCACAGCTAAGTATTCTGTAAATTCTTTTTGAAATAGTTTTAGTTCATCTAGGGAAAGAGCTCGGTAAGTTGGCATGGCTTATTCTTGTTTTTTTATTATCATTCCAGCCTTGGTAGGCATGACAATGAGTTTTGTCTTTGTTTTACAAAGGTATTTAAACTTTCCCGAAATTACAGACTAACTCCTCCCGTTTGTGGGTTCTGTAAAAATCTTAATGTGATGAAAATTACCAATAAATTAGATTCCTGCCTTCGCAGGAATGACAAAGTGGGTAGTGTGTTGTGTCAAAAAGAATTACTTTTTTAATGTAATTCTAAAAGTAGTTCCTTGGTCTATTTTAGAGGAAAGGACGTAAATCTTGCCTTTTAATTGTTCTTCCACAATTCGTTTTACTAAACTTAATCCCAATCCCCAGCCTCTTTCTTTGGTTGAAAAACCAGGATTGAAAATAGATTTGAAATTAGAAGAAGGAATTCCTTTTCCAGAATCGGTTATGTCAAGAATTACTTTTTTGTCATCCTCGGAAACAACAAAACTGATACTTCCCTTTTTTCCTTGAATGGCATCAATGGCATTTTTGGTTATGTTTTCAATCACCCATTCAAAAAGCGATGCGTTGATGCGAACAATGGCATTTTTGGAGCCCGATACACTCAAATCAACCTGCTTAGAAACTCGATTTCTGAGATACTCAAGTGATTTGTCGACTTCCGAAAATACATTTTCTTCTGTAGTTTTTACTTCAGATCCAATTTTAGAAAATCGATCTGTAATCGTATTGAGTCGCGTAATGTCCTTGTTCATTTCGGTAATGGATGATTCTGGAACTCCATCTGCTTTTATAATCTCTAGCCAAGCCATTAGGGAAGAAAGCGGAGTTCCTAGTTGGTGTGCAGTTTCTTTTGCCATTCCCGCCCATACTTGGTTTTGTTCAGCTTTTCGGAAAGTGCTAAACAAGAAATAGGAAACCATCAGAAACAAGAGGATAATTACCAATTGAATCCATGGGTAGAAGCGCAATTGCTTGAGCAAGGTTGATTCGGCATAATAAATATATCCCTTGTTTTCGCCTCCAAACGAAACTTCTATTCTAGAGTTTTCGGATTGAAGAACTGAAATAGTTTGTGCTATAGCCGCAGAGTCTTTTATCTTTTCTTGTTCAATGTTTATTGTTCTCCTTATTTCGTTTGTTGCTGAATCCACATACAGAATTGGAATAGAGGAAGAGTTGGCTATTAATTCATTTTCAAAAGAGATAATCAATGATTTCTGCTTGTTTTTGAGCTCTTCAAACAGCTTAGAGTTTCCGTAGTGTAAAATTTGGTATTGAAGATTGGTGTTCGGAATTTGAATAGGAGAGTTTATCGAATCCCAGCTGTCAACAATGGTTTTTATGGAATTGTTGTATTCTTTTTCTGATTCAAAATCTTCTTTGCCAAACGGAATATCTGTTCCAGAAAAGGTGATTTCCTTTCGCCCAGATTTTAGGTCAACATACTCAAGTATTTTCGGAATATTATTGTTTTTTGAAAGAAAAGAATAGATGAAAGTGTAATCGTTTTGTTCCCTGCTCGATTCTTTTAGCGCAAATGCCCAGTCTTGGATATTGCCGCTCTCCTCAGCTCTCAATTGATCAAATGTTTGATTTGTCAAATTGATTAATTGAGCTTGTTTTTTTACAGTTTCACTCCATAGCTTTACTCTCAGTCGCTCTTCTTCTTGAATTTTCTTGGCAAGATAATTTGTGTACCAGAGAGACACACTAATTATAATTAAAGCGAATATGGAAAGGATGATTTTCCAAATTTGCTTTGTAGAGTATAGTTTTTTTGATTTCAATCCTTCCTATAAATATTAATTGTTAAATATAACAGAATTTTTTATGCTTCTAGTCTGCTGTCACAATGATGAAAATCAAAAGTCGTAATGTCTCTTGAAGCCTACTTTGGATTAAGAACAAGATTTTCTATCATCATGTAAATTCCCGCCACAACAACAATGGAAACGATAAAATAGCGCCAGAAATTGTATCCTCTTGCTTTTTGAGTAGCTGCCATAAAAAAGGCAATTATTACCACTGCTATTCCTACACCTATATAATACGCCATTATTGTCCTGTAAACCATCTGTAAAAGTCATTCCCGTTTGCATAGAGCATGACAAAAAGTAAAATAAAGAACCCAAACATTTGGGCTTTTTCCAAAAATTTATCACTGGGTGGCCTTCCCGAAATCATTTCATAAATCAAAAACATAACATGTCCTCCATCCAAAGCAGGAATGGGAAGAATATTCATGAATGCGAGAACTACTGATAGAAAAGCAGTTCGAGACCAAAATATTTTCCAGTCCCAAGTTGTTGGGAATATACGTGCTATAGTTCCAAATCCTCCCACTTTCTTTACTGCTTCTTTTTTGGTAAAAATAAGTTTGAATTGATTTACATAATCCATCAGGGTTGTTTGTGCAAGCGCAATACCTTCGGGAATTGCTTGTCCTAAACTATAGCTTATATGGGTTTTTTTGAAATCATGCGTAAGGAAAAACACATTTTGAAACCCTAATTTATAAGTTGTATCAAAACGAGAGCTGAAAGCAAGTTCTTGCCCATTTCTGTTTACCACCAAATCAAATGAATCTAGATTGTTTTCCTTCATTGTTGTTAATTCCTTTCGAAACTGATCGAACATAGACACATCCATTCCATTTATTTGCTGGATTTGATCTCCTTTTTTAAGACCTAATTCTTGTGCTATTCCAGTTGGCATTACAGAGTCTATTTGTGTAGGAACTCTGGGTATGAACACGATGCTTTCTTTTTTTAGCATGTAGTCAATTCCTTCGTCTTGGATTGTAATATTTACCAATTCACCATTTCTTTCAACTGTATAATTCTTTGCCTGATTGATCAGCATTTTGTTATTGGCTTGCATGAGTTCGCTCAATGGTTCGTCTTCTATCGAAATTATTTTATCGCCATTCTGAAATAAATTGTCTCCAACAAGAGTAGGAGTGAGTACCTCAATTCCGTGAATGTGATCCTCATTTTTCACATAATCTTTACCCCAAACAAAAGCAATCATTGCGTACAAAAAGAAAGCGAGCAGAATATTAACAATCACTCCCCCAATCATCACAATCAATCTCTGCCAAGCGGGTTTGGAACGGAATTCATCAGGTTTTGCTGGTTGTTTCATTTGGTCGGTGTCCATCGATTCGTCAATCATACCGGCAATTTTCACAAAACCTCCCAACGGTAACCAGCCAATTCCGTATTCTGTGTCACCTTTTTTGTATTTGAAAAGAGAGAACCAAGGATTAAAAAACAAGTAGAATTTTTCTACTCTTATCTTAAAAATTCGGGCAGGGATAAAATGCCCCAATTCATGTAAAACTACAAGAATTGAAAGAGCAAGTAACAATTGAAAAATAACAGAAAATGTTTCCATGAAAGTAAAGTAAAATTAGAGGTTAGTTACAGAATTCTTGTGCAATTCTTCTTGCCTCGGTATTGGTTTGGATATAGTCTTCAAGCGTAGGCTTTGTTATAAAAGTTGTTTTCTCAATAGTTTTTTCATTGATGTTTCCAATATCTAGGAATGAAATTTTTCCATCCAAGAAGGCCTTGTTCGTGATTTCGTTTGCTGCGTTCAATACGCAAGCTGCGTTTCCTCCTTGTTCTATCACTTCAAAAGCCAATTTCAGGTTTTTAAAAGTATCCAAGTCGGGTTTTTCAAAGGTAAGATTTGGATAATCGAAAAAGCTAAAACGATCAAAATTTGATTTAGGTCTCTCTGGGTAAGTCAACGCGTATTGAATTGGTACTTTCATACTTGGAATTCCCATTTGAGCCAAAATACTGCTGTCTTCGAATTGAACTGCAGAATGAATGATGGACTGAGGATGAACCACAACCTCTATTTTTTCGGCTGGGATTCCAAACAACCACTTGGCTTCTATCACTTCTAGCCCTTTGTTCATAAGCGAAGCAGAATCAATGGTGATTTTTGCACCCATCTCCCAATTAGGATGCTTTAGTGCTTGTTCTCTTGTTACTGATTTCAATTCTTCTAAACTTTTTCCTCTAAAAGGACCGCCCGAAGCTGTGAGGATAATTTTTTCAATTTTGTTTTCGAAATTACCTGCCAAGCATTGAAATATAGCCGAATGTTCGGAATCTACAGGGTAAATGTTTACTCCTTTTTCTTGAGCTAATTTGGTGATAATATCTCCTGCAACTACTAGTGTTTCTTTGTTGGCAAGTGCAATGTTTTTTTTAGCATTAATTGCGTGAATCGTTGGTAATAAACCCGAGTAACCCACTGTTGCAGTAAGCACCGTTTCTACTTCGTTCATTTCCACCACTTGATTCAAAGAGTCTTCACCAGCATACACTTTTATGTCGTGCTCCCAAAGCACATCTTTTACTTTTTGGTACTGAGATTCATCCACAATCACCACCGTGTTGGGTTTGAATTTTAGAGCTTGTTCTATCAATAAGTCTGCGTTTCGGTTGGCAGTAAGAACTACCAATTCAAATTTTTCGGGAAACTGTTCAATTACCTCAAGGGCTTGAGTTCCTATCGAACCTGTAGAACCTAATATTGCGATGCCTTTTTTACTCATTCAAACTTAATTTTTTGCTACTTGTAAAGTTAGTTTTTTTTGACTTTTATTTCAGAAGAATCTCCTCAATAAACTGCCTGTCATTTTTCAATCTTGGGATTTTGTTTTGTCCACCTAGTTTGTTTTTGGATTTCAACCAGTTAGAAAACGTTCCTTCCTCAGCTTTGTGTAGGATGGGTTTTTCCAAAATCATTTTCCGCTTCGCCTCATAATCCGAGTTTAATTCTTGCAACGTATTATCTAGGATATCAATAAAATTAGATAGATTTTCTGGTGGTTTCAAAAACTCAATTACCCATTCATGTGCTCCTTTTTCGTTGCCATTCAGGTATTTTGGTGCTACCGTGTATTCCTTGAAAGAAGCTTGAGATTGCTCACAAGCTGCTTTAATTGCCAAATCAGTGTTTTCTATAATGAGTTCTTCGCCAAATGCATTGATAAAATGTTTGGTTCGACCGGTTACTTTTATTTTGAAAGGAAACAACGAGGTAAATTTTACCGTATCGCCCACAATATATCTCCACAAACCGCCATTGGTTGAAATGACTAAGGCATAATTTGTATTTAATTCTACTTCTTGCAATTCAATTGTTTGTGAGTTGGTTCCGTCAAATTTATCCATGGGAATAAATTCATAAAAAATACCGTAATCAAGCATCAAGAGCATATCGTCCGCCTTGTTCTCCTTTTGCAAAGAGAAAAATCCTTCAGAAGCATTGTAGGTTTGGTAGTAGTTTAGTTGTTGCGTTGGTAAAAGAGTTTCAAATTGATTTTTGTAGGGTTGGAAATTCACGCCTCCGTGCATGTATAATTCCAAGTTGGGCCAAACTTCGAGCAATGATTTCCCTTCGGAAACTGAGATAATTTTGTTCAAAAGAACGAGCATCCAAGAAGGAACACCTGCTATTATTTTAACATCCTCTTTGAGGGATGCTTTTGCCATCTTCTCGATTTTTTCTTCCCAGTTTTCCATCAAAGTAATTCCCTTGCTAGGAGTTCGTCTTATTTCTGCCCAAAAAGGTAGATTCTTAACTATAATTGCTGATAAATCGCCAAAGTAGCTGTCGCTATTGAGTTTGTTCACAGAAGTGTTGCCTCCAAGAATAAGATGTTTTCCAGAGAATAATCGCGCTCCAGGATTGTTGTGGTAGTAAATGCTTAATAAATCTTTTCCACCTTTGTAATGGCAGTCTTGAATGGCTTCTTGAGTTACCGGAATCAATTTACTTTTTGCGTCAGTCGTTCCTGAAGATTTCGAAAACCAGTGGGTTTTTCCTGGCCAAAGAATATTTTCTCGTCCAGCAATTGATTTTTGGATAAATGGTGTGAAATCCTCGTAGGTTCTGAGGGGAGTGTTTTTTTTAAAATCATGGTAACTTGCTGTATCCGCAAAACCATGTTGTTTTCCAATTTCTGTGTGTTTTGCTTTTTCAAGCAAGTTGTCCCAAACTGCTTTTTGGGTATCAATAGGATTTTCTGTAAAGTGCTCAATTTGCTCTATTCTTTTCTTAATAATCCAAGAAAAAATAGTGTCAAAAGGCATAGAAATAAGATGAAGGAATTAGCTTGAATTCCCAGATGAATTTTGTCAAATTAAGACCTAGAAGAAAATGAGGTAACTCACAACCATAATAGCAACAGCCGTGTAAACGTAACCTATAATTCCTGAGTTTTCGTGAAAATAATTATCTGACATTTGTTTCTTTTTTTTTGTAAAAGTAATGAATCTTCTAATTGTTACAAATTTATTTTTTAATCTCTTCCTCCAATTAATCGAAGTAAGAACAAAAATAAATTGATGAAATCTAAATATAAATCAAGCGCTCCGTAAATCGCTCTCTTTCTTGTTGATGCTGTTCCAATTTCAGAACCTTCTCCAATTCTTTTTAATTTCTGAACATCGTATGCTGTCAATCCTGTAAAAATGATAACCCCGATTACACTAATTACATAGCTCATTATGCTACTTTGCATAAAAAAGTTGATAACCATCGCAATTAATATAGCGATAAGTCCCATGTACAAAATGTTTCCTAGTTGAGTAAGATCGGTAGTGGTAGTGTATCCTACAACAGCCATCACAGCAAACACAGATGAGGCAGAAAAGAATGCTGTCAAAACATCAACCATATTGTAGCTGATAAATATCGTGCTCAAACTCACTCCCATCAGGGTGGCAAATGCTAAAAACAAAATTAGCATTGCCGAAGCGCTTAGCCTTTTGTATCCCATTCCCATTATCAATACAAATCCCAAAGGAGCAAATGCTGCAATGTAATACAAGGGAGTAGGGTTTCCAGTTTGCATATTGAACAAGTAGGTAGAAACCATTTCCGAATCAGCAAAATACCAAGCAATAAACCCTGTAACAAATAGCCCTGCAAACATGTACGAAAATACATTCGCCATGAAGGATTTTGCCATAGTTTTTTCTTGTGCTACAGCATCTATAATTGAGTTGAATTGATTTCTTTCTTCCATTTTTAGTTGTCTTGTTT
>Ga0209555_10001149_pt1 | contig 20881 bp, 18 predicted proteins | sample SaaInl85LU_5_DNA_FD_184643 | JGI IMG/M metagenome (GOLD analysis project Ga0209555, IMG submission 184643) | Marine microbial communities from expanding oxygen minimum zones in the Saanich Inlet - ESP_85LU_5_DNA (SPAdes) (version 2) | ecosystem: Environmental > Aquatic > Marine > Intertidal... | reverse complement strand
TGTTCGCTAGGATTTCTTGCAAATCTAGGAAGTTAGAAACCTTTTTTCTTAATATTTTTGAGTGAATTTCTACGGCTCCTAGCCGATCCTTATGTACTAGTCTGGGGATGTGTCTGTGTGTTTTGTATTTACCAAATACGCTATTTTTTAAAGATACATACTCTACACTTAATAATAATTGCTCTGCTTTGTATAGGTTGGAGGTCTCAACCAGCACGTCAATATCGCCTATCAAGCGTTCTCCAAAATCCTTAAAGTATCCCGAGACCATCAGCGCACATCCTTTTATGAATACATGCGGGATGTTGTGGGCATCAAAAAGCACACTCAGTTCTTTTACTTGACGTAAAAGTGTTTCATTTCTATTCCGGTTTATCTGTGTGATATCACTTAAATAAGAATTTAAGTCTCTAGGCACCAAATCAAGAAGCCCTTTTTGCTCCAATCGACAATAGGCACTTGTCATCACACCAAGTTGACTACTCGCTATTACAAACCAGTCCCAATCCATTGTTTTGCTATTTAATTCTGCTCTTAGTTCAGTTTCGTTTGGTTCAAAACTTAAGATTTGTGCGATAATTGTTTTGGATTTATTCATTCTAAGATTTAAATAGTTTTGAAAACACTTCTAAAGCTTCGGAAGTGTTGGAATAGGTTAGTTCATAAAAAGATAAACTTTCAATCCAATTCATGAATTCTTGAGCGTGTATCTTTTTGGGTGAGATCCATGAATCTGGAACAAAAATCTCCATTGCTTTGGAAAACGAGACCTCTTTGAGCTTCGTTTTTGATTGTGGTTTATAGCAGATGCTTACCATTTTTTTACAGGGATAACTTTGTTTTGAACTCGCCTTTTGAAAAGGGACTACAAATTTTACGGTGCCTTTTTCTTGTCCTTTAAAAACAAGCGGTAATGTATCAAATCCTGGGATGATTTTTGAAAGTGATTCAAAAGCACCCGATTTGATTGAGATGGCTCCAGGGTAGGAGTAAACGTGTTTATTTTTTGCTAAAATAGGCGAAAAATCATCCGCTACTAAGTTCATTCCAGCAGTCATTGCATGTGCCGTAAATGTACTTTTTCCTTTTCCTGATTTACCAATCACTAGAATGGCTTCTTTTTCGTTGGTAACTGTAGAGGCATGGATAGTTCCCATCCATTCGTCTTCAGCTTTGTCATGAATAACACATAACAACTGCATACAGAAATTTCCTTGAAGGACGTGGTAGTTTTTATCTTCATAAGAGTCAATCAAAACAGTGTTTTTGTAGAAATACAAGCTGTTGTTTACATAAAAAATATCAAAAACTATTTGAGTATTGTTTGCCGATTTTTCTGAAACCAAATGTGCTATTTGAGGGTGCAAAATCTCTTTGACAGACTTGTGGCTGTAGTTAACTTGTAAAACCCTACTATTTACAATGTAAGTTTCGGAATAGATTCTCAAAGAGGGATCAAAAGAAATAGATTCAGTGCTTTTTTTCTCATCAAAAGAGTTAATTGACAACAATTCACTTATCTCATCATAAAACAGTTCAGATTGTGAATGTGAAACGTTTATGAGCTCAGAAGCAGCACTTATGAAATCGGATTTTTTTGTATTTGAAACAAACAAATCAATCAGTTTATTTATTTGCTCATCTACAATTAGATAACTGTTAGAATCGCTAAAACCACAACAACTGTTGTTCTTTAATTTGTTTGCTAAGACTGGGGACTTTTAGCATAAAATGTAATTTAGTGCAAAGATATATTTTTTTAATTTAAGTGTTTAATGACATATAATAGTTGTTTTTTAAGATAGAGATCTTATTTTTATGATATTTCAAGTAAAATTTTTGTGTGACTTTAAATTAAGTTTTATAAATTGCGCCCTAATTCATCACAAAGTGTTTTTAACCAATGACACTTTTTGAGATAAGATATTAATTATGAGAAGCTAAAAGCAACTTAATGCTTTTTCTTATTCTTAATATATGCTCAAAAATAAAAATAATTGGTTCGTTTTGGTAACCAACCCAAGGAACGAGAAAAAAGTAGAATCCAAGTTAAACGAAATCGGAATTGAAGCATACTGTCCTGTACGGACAGAATTGCGTCTGTGGAGTGACCGCAAAATGAAAATCAAAACACCACTCTTGCCGTCCATGTTACTTGTTAAAGTTCCAAATAATTTAAGAAATATTGTGTTTGACGTTCCTAATGTTCGAAGGTATTTGTTTTGGGAAGGTCAACCCGCAGTGGTCAGAGAAGAAGAAGTGAGTGTTTTACGAAAAGTAGCCGATCAAGAATTCTCATCCGTGAGGCTTCAAAAGTTTACACCAGGTACAAAAATCGACCTAAAACCTTTTGGTATTTCAGATTCTACAGGAACCGTGAAGTACACCTCTGGAAACCAATGTTTCGTGGTTATCGACTCTTTAGGCTATTTACTTAAATTTCAATTATCATAATTTTTAACCTGAAAACCTCAAAATATTAATAGTATATTTTGAAATAAAAAAATAATCAAGTAAATTTGTTACTTGAAATATAAAATGAGACCCCATCTCTATTTAGTATCTATTTTGTTACAAATTATATGGGAGTCACATCGGCGGAGCCATGCTAATTAATGACAATCTGGTTATTATACCCCCGCATTAGTTTCCTATTTCATTCGTGTTAAAATCTCTTATTACATCTCGTACTAGACTTCGCATGCTAGTGAAGTTTTTTATAAATTCAGCAAACAGCGGATATTTAAATGGGCTTGCCGTTGAGTTTGGCGAATCTACCAATTCGATACGTCGCGAGTTAAATAATTTATCGGATGCAGGGTATTTGATTCAATGGAAAAATAAAAATAAAATTGTTTATTCCGCTAACACAAAGCACACGCTTTTTAAAGTGCTCCAAAAAATTATTCGTCACCACTTAGGGCTAGAGAAAATAGTTGAATCGGTTTTAAGTAAGATGGGCGATGTAAACAGGATTGTATTGATTGGTGATTACGCCTTAGGACATGATACAGGAACTATTGAAGTCATTCTTGTTGGAGATGACATTGATACTGCTTACATTAAAAAATTGCAACGAAAATTAAAAGATTTCATACAACGAAACGTAATATTTTATATAAATACTTCTGTTCCTGACAATGGCATTGAGTTATATGACAAAAACAATTCAGAATTGAATCTAAACGATTAAAACTCCAATTACCCCCAACCTCCACAAAAAAACTTAATCTATGAATCCTCCAAAAAGTATAGCAGTCATTGGACTGGGCTATGTGGGACTCCCTCTTGCTTTAGAATTTGCTAAAAAATATCCAACAGTTGGATATGATATTAGTTCAAAGCGAATTAACGAATTAAAAGAAGGGATTGACACGACCTTAGAAGTTAGTACCGAAGGATTGTCTTCAGTATTAGTACCTAATTTAATTGCTTTACAGAAACGTTCTTTTGGCTTTTTACCTTCCTTTGACTGTATGGATATATCGGACGCAAACGTCTTTATTATTACAGTCCCCACACCAACAGATAAAAATAACCGTCCTGTTCTAACGCCCTTACTTAAGGCATCAGAAACAGTGGGTAGCGTTCTGAAAAAGGGCGATCTAGTAATTTATGAAAGTACGGTCTATCCAGGAGTTACAGAAGATGAATGTGTGCCTGTGTTAGAAAAAATTAGTGGTTTGAAATTCAATTTAGACTTTTTTGTAGGATATTCTCCAGAACGAATCAATCCAGGAGATAAGGATCGTACCATAACCAAAATTTTAAAAGTAACTTCAGGTTCCACCCCAGAATCCGCTAAAGAGATTGATGAGTTATACAAATCGATTATAAGTGCAGGAACGCACATGGCACCCTGTATTAAAGTCGCAGAAGCGGCCAAAGTAATCGAAAATGCTCAGCGGGATATCAACATTGCGTTTGTTAATGAATTGGCTAAAATATTCAACCTCTTAGAAATTGAAACCGAGTCAGTCCTTGAAGCTGCTGCAACCAAATGGAATTTTTTACCTTTCAAACCAGGCTTGGTTGGTGGGCACTGTATTGGTGTAGATCCTTATTATTTGGCACAAAAAGCACAAGAAGTTGGATACCATCCCGAAATTATATTGGCTGGGCGCCGCTTAAATGATTCTATGGGCGAACATGTGGCTATGCAGATTTTAAAATTATTAGTAATAAATGATATTACAATTAAAGGATCAAAGGTGCTTATTTTAGGGGTGACTTTTAAAGAAAACTGTCCAGATATAAGAAATACAAAGGTTGTGGATGTGATATCACATCTCCAAAATTATGGAATGAATCTAACGATTTATGATTCTTGGGCTAATCCGTCCGAAGTTCAAGAAACGTATAATCTGGAATCAACTCAACAACTTCCCGAAGAATCATTCGATGCCATTGTACTCGCGGTTGCTCACTCTGAATTTGTTCAATTGGATTTAAAACCTTTATTGAAAAAGAAATCGGTAGTATATGATGTCAAAGGAGTTTTAGGAACTAAAGCAGACGCAAAATTATAAATGATGTTTTCAAATTTAAAATCTAAAACAGTTTTAGTCACTGGTGGTGCTGGTTTTATTGGTTCAAACCTATGTGAAGCCTTGCTGAAACTAGGGGCTAAGGTTCGTTGTATGGACAATCTATCAACGGGTTTTATGCATAATATAGAGTCCTTTTTAAACCACAAGAATTTTCAGTTTATCGAAGCCGATATTAGAGATTTAGAATCCTGCCAGAGCGCCTGCTTTCAAGTTGATTATGTGCTTCACCAAGCAGCCTTGGGTTCTGTGCCACGGTCAATTAATGATCCAATTACAACAAATGAAATTAATGTCAGCGGATTTTTAAATATGTTAGTTGCTGCCAGAGATCAAAACGTAAAACGTTTTGTATATGCCGCCAGTAGTTCCACTTACGGGGATTCTACCAAGCTTCCTAAGAAAGAAGAGGAAATAGGAACGCCACTATCTCCCTATGCGATTACAAAGTATGTGAACGAATTATATGCATCTATTTTTAAAAGTAGTTTTAATTTAAACACGGTTGGGTTGCGATATTTTAATGTGTTTGGAAAAAAACAAGATCCAAAAGGTGCTTATGCTGCAGTCATTCCAAAATTTGTAATTCAGTTGATAAATCACCAAGCACCTGTGATTAATGGGGATGGTTCAAATTCCCGAGATTTTACTTATATTGACAATGTTATAAGAATGAATTTTTTAGTGCTAACTACAAAATCTGAGGCGGCATTAAACCAAATATACAACACTGCTGTGGGTGATCGGACGACTTTAATCCAACTTTTGCATAGTTTAAAAAAATATTTATCTAAATTTGACCCAGCGATTGCAAACGTTAAAGAGATATATGGTCCAAACCGGTTGGGAGATATTCCACACTCACAGGCCTCTATTGATAAAGCAGTCAAATTATTAAATTACAAACCATCCCATAACTTCGAAAGCGGGCTTAAAAATGCTGTAGATTGGTACTGGGAATCGTTTAAAAGTTAACCAAAATGAGTATTAATACAATTTGTTGTATTGGAGCAGGCTATGTAGGTGGTCCGACAATGTCGGTAATCGCCCAAAAAAATCCATCTGTAAAAGTAATTGTGGTGGATATGAATCAAGCACGTATAGATGCTTGGAATTCAGAAGATCTAGATAAACTTCCAATTTTCGAACCTGGACTGGACACTGTTGTTGCAGAAGCACGCGGTCGGAATTTATTTTTTTCAACCGATGTTGAAGGTGCAATTCAAGAAGCAGATATGATTTTTATATCGGTCAACACCCCCACTAAAACCTATGGTGCTGGAAAAGGAATGGCAGCAGATTTACAATATGTAGAGCTCTGTGCACGTCAAATTGCTAAAATAGCTACCTCTGATAAAATTGTAGTGGAAAAATCGACCTTACCCGTCAAAACAGCCGAAGCAATTAAAGATATTTTAGAGAATACAGGTACAGGTGTGAATTTTGAAATCCTCTCGAATCCTGAATTTTTGGCAGAAGGGACTGCCGTTCAAGATTTGGAAGCACCTGATCGTGTTTTGATTGGTGGAGATCAAACAGAAAGTGGACTCAAAGCCATTCAGTCCTTAGTTGATATTTATGCAACTTGGGTTCCAAAAGATCAGATTATTACCACAAATTTATGGTCTTCAGAATTGTCAAAATTAACCGCGAATGCATTTCTAGCACAACGCGTTTCTTCCATTAATGCCTTGACAGAACTGTGTGAATCCACAGGTGCTAATATTGACGATGTAGCCAAAGCTATTGGAACTGATTCACGGATTGGACCAAAATTTTTAAAAGCTTCTGTTGGTTTTGGAGGCTCTTGTTTTCAAAAAGATATTCTAAATTTAGTATATATATGTAAGTCTTTAGGTTTGGATGTGGCTGCCGATTATTGGGAGCAAGTAATCATTATGAACAACCATCAACGCAGTCGATTTGCACAGCAAATAGTAGCGTCTTTATACGGAACTGTTGCAGGAAAGAAAATTGGGTTTTTAGGATGGGCTTTTAAAAAAGATACTAATGACACTCGAGAATCTGCAGCCATTTATATTGCTGATAAGTTGATTGACGAACAAGCCCACATACAGGTTTATGATCCAAAAGTAACAGCGATTCAAATGCTCTCGGATTTGAATGGGTTAAACAGCAGAACTGAATCTGAAAACGATAAATTTTTAGAGGTTCACAACAATCCCTATGAAGCTCTAAAAGGATCTCATGCGTTGGCAGTGATTACAGAATGGGATGAATTTAAATCGTATGACTGGCAAAGAATATATGATGGGATGCTCAAACCGGCCTTTATTTTTGATGGGCGTAATATTTTGGATCAAGCGGAATTAGAAGCCATTGGATTTATTTATAAAGCAATCGGAAGGTAATATGAGCAAGCAATCAATCTTAGTCACTGGCGCAGCAGGTTTTATAGGGTTTCACTTGTGTGAACGCCTTTTAAAACAAGGACACCGTGTGGTTGGATTGGACAATGTAAACGATTATTACAGTGTCGATTTAAAATTTGACCGACTCAAAGAATTAGGAATCCAACGGCAAGAAGCTGAACGTTTTGACACAATGGTTTCTAGTGATATTTTTGGAGATCAGTTTCAATTTATTCGTTTAAATCTTGAAGATCGAGAGGCGTTGCCTAAGCTCTTTAATACCTGTCAATTTGATAGTATTTGTAATTTGGCAGCACAAGCGGGGGTTCGTTATTCTATTGAAAATCCAGAAGCGTATATTGACAGTAATATAACAGGCTTTCTTAATATTTTAGAATGTTGTCGCCACCACAACGTATCGCGTTTTGTGTATGCGAGTAGCTCGAGTGTCTATGGAAATAGTGAGGCAGTTCCTTTTGAAGAAACAGAGGCTGTAGATCACCCGATTAGTTTGTATGCAGCTACCAAAAAATCGAATGAGTTGATGGCGCATACTTATAGCCACCTCTATAATATTGAAACAATCGGATTGCGATTTTTTACCGTCTATGGTCCCTGGGGACGCCCCGATATGGCTTTGTTTTTGTTTACAGACGCCATTTTAAATAATCAACCTATAAAAGTTTTTAATAATGGAGATCTCTCTCGAGACTTCACTTATATTGATGACATCATACAAGGGGTTGAAAACACACTCTTAAAAACCGTTAATGAAAAGGAGCTCTACAAATTATATAATATAGGGAACAACCAACCTGTGCAGCTTTTGGATTTTATAGAAGCGATTGAAAAAAGTACAGGCAAAACAACGGAGCGTATCATGATGCCAATGCAAGCCGGAGATGTGAATCAAACTTGGGCAAATGTGGCGCATTTAAAAACAGATTTCGACTACCAACCCTCTACAGCTTTGGAGGTGGGCGTAGAAGCCTTTGTAAACTGGTATAAGGCTTATTATAGCTAAAGACTAAAGAGCCTAAAAGTAAAATAAACCGAACAATTTTTTTAAATATTTAAATTGAATATCAATATTAATATAAACTATAAATAGATACATTTAAATTATATTGCTATCAGATTCTTTGCATAAGTTTTATATATTTTGTGTCTTAACTATTAATAAATAGTGAAAATTATTTTTTTTAATAATCTCTGAGTTGTAAAATACCTACACCCAGTTTTAAATAATATAAATATTATATAAAAACAGGAAGTTAAAAACAACTATTAATGAGATATCAGGCATTCTTGCTAATTAAGATTCTTTTGTAGTTGAAATTAAAAGTAGGTCTTAAAAAACCATCCCTTGGAACATATTGAAATTAGTAGTAACAAAAGGCTTTTACTAGATATTTATGAGCTGTCCTTGATAGGATAGTCACAGTATCGATTTCTTGTAAAATGAATGCTCATTTGTAAGGAGTCTTATAGTCGCATAAAAAAAAATTAATCCTCCCTAAAATATTCTTAAACTAAACTATCACAATATGTGTGGAATTTCAGGCATTTTCAGTAATAACCCAGTAAATAACTTAGAAAAACGAATTCATAAAATGAATTCATCAATTATCCATAGAGGACCAGACTCCGGAGGTACAATATTGTTATCAAAATCAAAAGCTATGGGGCATAGGCGATTGTCGATAATTGATCTCAATAGTAAAGCTAATCAACCAATGCAAAGTCAATCTAAAAGATGGAGTATAGTTTTTAATGGAGAAATATACAATTTCAAAGAAATTGCAAAACAACTTAATTACAAATTCAGAACCAAATCCGATACAGAAGTTATTTTAGCAGCTGTTGAATTGAAAGGAGTTAAATGGTTCTTAAATAAGGCCAATGGAATGTTTGCAATAGCTCTTTTTGATAATAAACTAAAAGAAGTTTTTTTAATAAGAGATAGATTAGGGATTAAACCAATTTATTATTATCAAAAAAATGGAGTTTTAGTGTTTTCCTCTGAAATAAAAGCACTGCTGGCAAGTGGATTGGTTCGAGCTGAATTTAATGATTCTGCTATTGACGAATACCTTGGAAATAGATATGTTAGGTCGCCATATACCTTTTTTAAAAACATTTATCAACTTAGCTCAGGTACTTTTGTTAAGTTTAACGATTCATTAGACAAGGAATATTATAACTATTGGAGTTTACCTAAAAAATTTAATATGTCTTCCGAATATAATGAAGATAAAATCACCAAATTATTTGAAAATAAATTAATTAAAGCTATTAAATGTCGTTTATTTTCTGATGTCCCGCTTGGGACTTACTTGAGTGGTGGAATTGATTCTAGCTTTATAACTGCAATTGCCTCTTTAAACACAAATGAAAAATTAAATACGTATACAATTGGATTTCCCGAGCTTAATGAGTTTAAGTATGCAAGTATAATGGCAAGGAAATACAAAACAATTCATCATGAAATTTTGATGACTAAAAACCAATATTTAAATCACTGGAAAAATTTAATTTTTTATAAGGACTCTCCCTTAGGTGTTCCAAATGAAATACCGTTAGCTTTAATGTCAAGTCAACTGAAAGAGAATATCTCTGTTGTTTTGTCCGGGGAGGGTGCAGATGAATTAATGGGAGGTTACGGTAGAATTTTCCGTCTCCCTTTTGACTTTGATAACCAAGAAAAATACAATTCCTTTTATGGTTTTTTAATAGATGAATATGAATATGTGCCTAGAAGCCTAAGAGATCAGGTTCTTGCAAGTTCAATAAATTATAGAAAAGAGTTTGATGAATCCATAAAAATTGAATTTGAAGGCAAATCAAATGAAGAAAATATGTTTAATTTTTTTCATAATTATCATATCAAGGGCTTATTGCAAAGGGTTGATATGACAACTATGCAAGCATCTGTTGAAGCTAGAGTTCCTTTTTTGGATCACAATTTAATTGAATTTACTTATAAAGAAGTTCCATTTGATTTAAAATTAAAATGGAACTCTAATGAATCTATGAATTTAGCTAAAAACAAAATTGCGAGCCAATACAGCGAAGTTTTAGATACACCCAAATATTTATTGAGAAAGGTAGCGTATAATTATATTCCTACTGAATTGGTCGATAGAAAAAAAATTGGCTTTCCTGTTCCATTGACAGATTGGTTTAGCAATCTAGAAGATTTAGCTAGAATATTCCTTAGTGATGTAAAATGGATGAAAAATGGAGCATTGGATACATTGTTAGACCTCAGTCTTAAGGAAGTAAGATCGGGTCAAATTTTATGGATGTTTATAAACATTGAAATATTTAAGAAACAATATTTTCACAAAGAGTGGGAATGGTAAAATATAATTTATGTACAAAAGAGGAGATGAGAAGTTAACAATAGGGTATACGTCTGGTGTTTATGATTTATTCCACGTAGGGCATTTGAATTTGTTAAAAAATGCAAAAGGCTTATGTGATAAATTAATTGTAGGGGTAACCTCTGACCAGTTAGTGTCATATAAAAATAAAAAAGCGATAATTCCACATATGGAAAGAATGGAAATAATAAGAAGTGTGAAGTTTGTGGATGCAGTTGTGCCACAGGATAGCATGGATAAATTTAAAATGTGGCAACAATTAAAATTTGACGTTATGTTTGTCGGGGATGATTGGTTTGAAACTGATAAATGGCGAGAACTAGATAAGCAATTTAAATCGGTAGGAGTTAAAATTATTTATTTTCCTTACACAAAAGGAGTATCATCAACACTAATAAATAAAACATTATCAAATTTACGAAATGATTAAAATACTAAGGGTGAGTACCCATCCCACTAATATTCATCACGGAGTTGGACTACATCCGTCTATTATATCGGAAAACGAGATATTTGATACCACTTACGTAACTCCCACGATTGATAAGGATGCTACTTTTTTAAAACCTAAAAAATATAAGCTTAAAGTGTCTAAAGTAATTTTTAAAAAAAGAAATAAACAAGATTCAAAACTAAATAACTTCTTTTTTCAGATGATTAGAATTTTTAAAATTATTTCATTTTCATTATTTGCATTGCGTGAAATTAAAAAAAATAATATTGATGTTGTACATATTCACTCACCCATGTATTTATTAGTTGCTTTATGGGGAAGGTTAAATGGTAAGTTAACTTGTATTACTTACCATGGTACAGACTATCAAATAATCAAAACTAGTTTTATTTATAAATTTTTTTCTAAAAAGATAATCAATATCGGGTTTTGTATTTCTCCACATATGTTATCTGTAGTGAAAACATTACATATCAAAAGTTATTATGCTCCTAATGGAATTAATTCAAAAATATTTATTGATAAAAAAAATGAAAGAGAGAATATTATACTGGCTGTAGGGTCTTTGAAATCAGAAAAATCTTATGGAAATTTAATTAAAGCTTTTAAAAATATTTTAGAAACTCACCCACAATATAAATTAAATATAGCAGGAGATGGGTATTTGAAGCAGGAACTAACTGAGCTTGTCAAAAACTTGAAATTAGAAAATAAAGTTTTGTTTTTGGGTAATTTAAATCTTATTAAATTAGTAAATAAATATAATAAAGCTAAGGTTTTTATTCTAAGCTCTAGGTCTGAAGGTTTTCCAAAAGTAGTTTTAGAGGCTATTTTTTGCGGGTGTAGAGTAGTTGCCACAGATGTAGGTAGTGTAAGCACATTTCTTCCTAAAGAATATGTTATTCCAAATAATTCTATCACAGCACTTACAAAATATATCATTAAAGTGATAAATAAAAAAAAATATGAAATAGATACAATTGAATTAAAAACAAGATATACTTGGGAAAATGTAACAAATATTTATCATGAGGCATACAGCAGTAACATTAAAATATGTTAAAGAAAAATGCAAAAGAAAAAATTCGGAATTAAACAATAAACTACATTGGTTCTCTTCAAAATTTTCAATTTATTTTTCTTACATTTTTATTAAACTAGGTTTTACGGCAGACTTAGTCACCTTTGTTTTTTTTGTTTTAGGATTGTTAGGAGTATTTTTAATAAGCTCAAACTCTATCTTAATATCAATAATGGGGTATGTGTTTTTTAGACTCCATATAATAGTAGATATGTCTGATGGTGATGTAGCAAGGTTTAATAAGTCTTTCTCAATACGTGGTTCTTATTGGGATTCAGTGATTCATTCAGTTTTAAACCCACTGTATTATCTTGCAGTGGTATATTCTTTTTATGTACAATTTGAAGACATCTACTTTGTATTATTTTCTCCATTTGTTGTACTGTCTTCAAGCATATTAATGTCTGTAAAAAATAATTACTATAAAGCATTGTTTCAAAATAATCGACAGAATTTGGTTAAGGAATTAACTAACAAAACATCTTTACGATTTAAGCTATTTTATATTATTTCAGAAGTTCTTAGTATTGAAGGCTTTTTATTTACCTCAATTTTCATTAAACTGATTGATAGTAAACAATTAGCATTAATACATTTGATTACTTTCTTTTTGTCAAATATTACAGCATCTTTACTAAAATTTTATCAATATTCTTACAAGGGTTATGTATTTAAAAAGTCATAAATGGTTTTAGTTTTTTTAACTCAATTATCATTTTCGGCTTTACAATTCTTTTTAATTTTTTTAATCTTAAAAATTGAAGGGGTGGATGCATTAGGGAATTATGGTTTGATATCATCAATTATTAATCCATTTCAACAGTTTTTTAAATTAGGAGTACCAAAACTTATTTCGACCTCAGAGTCTATCGAAATAAGAGAATCTTATTTTACAATTGGTGCTATTTCCTCATTTTCTTTCTTGATTTTAGGTATTCTTATTTCATTCTTATTTAGAGAAAACAAATATTATTATTTAATTAATCTAATTATTATCTACAAAGCATTAGCAAATTTTAGGGAGGTAAATCATTCAGTTTACATAAGACAAGAAATGTATAAGAAGTTTTTTTCTAGTGGTTTTATTTTTAATGTATTAGTTATGTTATCCTTCTTTATTGTGTATAAATTAAGTAATTCATTAGAGAGTGCATTTAGTTCATTAGTTTTAATCTTAATCATTTCTAATATTTTAGATTTTAGGTTTAATTTTTCTAACTATAAAATTGCGTCTCCCCCGTTAAGATTTATAAATACCTGTGTTAAGCTATCTGTATCGGATGCTGTTTTTTCAATGAAGTCTAATATGCCTAAATATTTGCTTGCTAAATACTTTGATATATTCTACACAGGGGTGTATACAGCTATATTTCAAGCTGTTAGTGTAATTGAGATAGTTAATCAATCTGTATTAAAGTATAATTATAGTAAATTGACCTCTAAATTTCATGTATCACGGCTTGAGTTTTTTAAACAGATAAAAAAAATTTACAAACAAATATTTGTACTTATAGTTTTAGCTTTGATAATAAATATTGTCATCGGCAAACAACTTATTGATATATTTTTAGATCCAGTGTTAGTGGAATTTCACTGGCTTTTATTATTATTAATAGTTTCTAGATTTTTTACAATGCTAAATTCAATTCCAAAAACAATATTTATATTGATGGAAAAGATCAATTTAACCACAAAAATTACTTTTATTTTATCATTAGTTACCTTTATGATACTTTCAAATGTTGAGTCATTTTTGTTTTTTGTAATTATTCTTACAGTTTCTGAATGTGTGCTATTTGTATCAAATACAATTACAATCAAATATTGTTATAATAAATAATGTTATTTGTTTTCTTTTTATTTAACTTATTAGGTTTGGTTTTTTTGGCAAAAAAATTTGGTTATATATCATCTAATTTTTTAGTCTATTTTGTTTTTTTTATATATGGTAATTCGTTTACAATTGACTTTATTTTATTAGGTCTTAAACAAATCAATATAACTGGTTTGGGGAAGCTAATGATTTATGATTCAAGTCATGTTTATATATCTTTTTTCTATTCCTTATTTTCATTAGGATTTATTATTATTAGTAATTTTAATACAAAAGAGAATGTTAAACTTAAGTCTGTGTATTTCTTTAAAAAAAGAAAAACGTCTCTTTCACTATTGTATTTGTTTTTTTCATCTATTAATTTTTATTTAATAGCAAATCTCTTCACTCTTGATAGATTAGAGAAGATATATTTTTTAACCAACAATAAACTATTAACCTCTTTAGCTAGTTTAGGAATGTTTGGTTTTATTATTGTTATTATGAGACGTAAGATATTCCCAACCAAATCAATCTTAGGAGCTATATATTTATTTTCCACTGTATTATTTGGTCTTTTTGAAGGAGGTAGAGAACTCTTTGTATATCTAATACTAATATTTCTTTTTTACAAAAGAGAAAATAAGTTGAAATTTATGAGACTTTTTTTAATCCTATTCTCAGTATATCTCATAAGTCTTTGGAAGTATTTTTCTGTCTATATACTTTTGCTTGGTGATACTGACTTGTTTTTTAGTTCAATTAAGAACTCTATGGTTTTTAGTATTACTTATATTGACCCTCACTCTTCATTATTAATGCTTTCAAAATTTATCAATAATGATGCTATGTTTTCTGAATTTTATTTTAGTTATTTTACCAATACGCTTAATCAATTTTTATCCGCAATTGGCTTAATTGATTACAACAGTATTGGTAAACAAATTGTTTTTAAATTCTCCCCGGATATCTATTATAAAGGTGGTGGTTTTGCTTTTTCTGGGATTTTAGAATCAATTTTAAACTTTGGATTTGCTGGCCCATTATTATTAGGTATGTTATTATCACATTTATGTAACCTAATAAATAGTTTTATGTTTAGAGATGAATTTCGATTTAAGTTATTCTCTATATTTTTTATAATCTTATCTATGAAAATTGTTAGAACTGAATTAGCAGTAGTAATCAAGTTATATCTATTGCCCATGTTAGTTTCATACCTTATTTTTTTCAAATATTTTGTTAATAGAAAATCTATTAGAAAACAAATATAAAATCTCCTTTTAGCTAGAAATCTTAAGTGAAAATTTTAATCTCTATTAACACCTTTTGGAACATATATAACTTTAGAGTTGAGCTAATTAACGCCTTGCAATCTAAAGGACATGAAGTCATTGCTTTGGCTCCAAAAGATGCGTATGCAACTAAGCTAGAAGCTCTTGGAGTAAAGTGTGTTAATATCAACATGAATCAACAAGGCATAAATCCATTCGGTGATTTAAAATTAATCCGAGACTATTACTCAATCTTTAAGATGATACAACCCGATTTGATTTTATCATACACTATTAAACCCAATATTTATGGAAATTTAGCGGCAAAGATCTTAGCGATTCCAACGATTAATAACATCAGCGGATTGGGTACAATATTTATAAAAAAAACTGTAATTTCTTATATAGGTCGACTCCTTTATAAAATTGGATTAACATGCAGTAGTCATGTGTTTTTTCAAAATAATGAAGACCAACAGTTGTTCATAAAGTATAAATTGATAAAGCCAACCAAAAACTCGGTTATACCTGGCTCTGGGGTGGATACAACGTATTTTAAGTCCAATCGAACTACTAATTTAGGGAACCGTTTTTTGTTTGTTGGTCGATTAATACGAGATAAAGGTGTTATTGAATTTTTAGAAGCCGCACTTAAAATTTTACAAACGTACCCAGATAAACAGTTTCTCCTGATTGGGGAATTAGACTGCAACAATAAAACAGCCCTTAATAAATCTAGCCTTGATTATTATTTAAATCAATCTTCTCAGATTCAATATTTAGGCAAAACAGATGATATAAAATCATTGCTTAGTGAAGTAGATGTGATGGTGTTGCCATCCTATCGCGAAGGCTTATCAAAATCTTTAACTGAGGCCGCTTCAATGAGTTTACCAATTATAACGACAGATGTCCCTGGTTGCAGAGAGGTTGTAGAACATAAATTTAATGGCATCTTGTGCCAAGTTAAATCCATGTCAAGTCTTGAAAATGCAATTTTAGAGATGATTCTTCTTTCTAATGAAACCAGACATTCAATGGGTCTAAAAGGTAGATTAAAAATAATTGATACGTTTTCCAATACCATTGTTATTAAAACCTATTTGCAACAAATTAAAGACATATTTACACACCAAAATTTAAATCATGAAAACTAATTTTATTTTAACCTTATTAACCTATTTGGTCCTGATGTCATGTAGCACAAAAAAAAATATCCTTTATGTACAAGATATTGACCAAACCAACCCTACTGAACTGCATTTTGAAACACCAACAATACAAGCCTACGATATTTTAAAAATTACAGTAACTACTTTAGATCCTTCCGCTGCGATTCCTTACAATAAAGCAACAGCTAATGTAAGCAGTGCCACTAATTTAGAATTAATGCGTTTAGAAGGCTATGAGGTCTCAAAAGATTTAAAGATCCAATTCCCTCAGTTGGGCATTTTATTGGTTAAAAATCTAACCACCTCTCAATTAGCTGACACAATTACACAGCGCTTAGAGTCGGAAGGTCATCTAATCAACCCCGTAGTGAATGTACGATTGTTGAATGCTAAATTCACTATTTTAGGAGAAGTGACCCGTCCTGGAACCTATAATTTTACCGAATCTAAATTAACCCTTCTTCAAGCGATTGGCTTGGCAGGAGACTTGACCATCAATGGAAAAAGAAACAATATTAAATTGATTCGAGAAATCAACCAAAAGCGTATTGTTTCTCATATTGATTTAACCTCTTCTGATTGGATGACCTCCAGCAGTTATTATATCTACTCTAATGACGTCATTATAATAGATCCTAATGCTCCAAAAGTAACATCCGCTGGATTTGTAGGAAACGTTGGAACTGCAGTCACAGTAGTTTCAGTTCTTTTAAGCACCATAATTCTTTTAACCCGATAAACTATGGAAATACCTTCTCAACCTTCTTTTGAAACGGAAAACAACTCTATTTTTAATCTTAAATATGAGTTTTTCAAATACCTAAACTATTGGCCTTGGTTTATTCTTAGTGTAACAGTTGCTTTTGCTGTTAGTTTTTTATACTTAAGATATGCTCCAAAAGAGTTTAACACAAATGCCAAAATTAAAATATTAGATGAAAAGAGCGGGCTAGAACTCCCAACTACTGCTTTGATTGTGAACCGATCCAACATCAATTTAGAAAATGAAATCCAAATTTTAACTTCTTATCCCATTTTGAGTGGGGTTGTAGATCAATTGGGTTTATGCGCTCAGTTTTATGAAAAAGGACATGTAAGATATATACCATTAGTAGAGTTGCCATTTGAGTTTAAAAGTTCTTATTCTAAGGAGAGTATAATCGAACAAAATCAGTTTGGTATTACTGCAGAAGAATCTGGCTTTAAAATCACTAATGAAGGTACGGGTCTTGAACTTAGTTTCTCTGGGTTTGATACGACCAAGTCCGATCATCAGCTCCCATTTGAGTTGAAGTGGTCTTCTGAGTTTACAAAACACCAACTCATTGGCCGTAATTTTGAAATTCGTTTTGTTCCCAAAAAGTATGTGGTACAAAGCTTAAAAAGTAAAATTAGAATCGAACCCATTGGAGAGAGAAGTGACCTCTTAAGCCTAAATATGAAAGGGGAAAATAGTTTAATTTCAGAACAAGTTTTAAATACATTGATTGAGGTGTTCAATCAAGATGATATTTTAGACCGTCAATTGATTTGGAAACGAACCATTGATTTTGTAGAAAAACGTTTTGTTAATTTATCAGATGAGTTAGATTCCATTGAGAGTTATAAAAAGAATTTTAAGATTGACAATAATCTAGTAGATATCTCTATGGACGTAACTGAAAGTTTAGGGCAACGATCCAAATCAGATGAAAAGCTGTTTGAGGTTGAAAATCAAATTGAAATCTCTAATTTAATTAAAAATTCATTGTTAAATTCTTCAGAATCCTATTCCTTGTTGCCTGCAAACATCGGAGTTGAGAGTGTGTCTATAAACTCGATGCTGAAGGAATTTAATACATTGGTGCTTCAACGCCAAAAACTGATCAATAGCGCAGGAGATAACAATCCTACGGTAATTCTTTTGGAAGGAAATCTAAAGGATTTAAAAACAAATATTGAAAACTCAATTTCAGCGTACTTAAATCAATTAAATTCTACTAAAAAACAACTCAGTAGTCGCAATGAGATATTTCAATCTAAGGTATCTGGAATACCTAAAATTGAGCAACAACTACGTGCCATTGAACGTCAACAAAGTATTAAAGAAGAACTGTTTATTTTTTTATTACAAAAAAAAGAAGAAGCCTCTGTAAATTTAGCAGTTACCGAACCAACTTTAAAGGTGGTTGAATATAGTATTTCAGATACTTACCCAATCTCACCGAAACCTCGAATCGTATATTTAGGTGCTTTTATAGTAGGTTTATTATTACCTTTTGGAATCCTTTACATTGTTTTTTTACTAGACACTAAAATACACAACAAGCTTGATATGGATCTCTATGCTAACGAAACACCTGTAATTGCCGAAATCCCAATGATTAATGAAGGAATGAATACCGTATTTTCGAACCCAAATGACCGCTCGACTTTAGCAGAGTCTTTTCGAATTTTGACAACCAATATTGATTTTATAGTACCGTCTAAGAAAGGCTGCAAAGTGATTTTTTGTACCTCTACAATTAAAGGAGAAGGTAAAACATTTATTAGTTTAAACTTTTCTTTAGCATTGGCAAGTTTAAATAATAAGGTGTTGTTAATTGGAGCAGATTTAAGAAATCCCCAACTTCATACGTATGCTAAAATCAATAAAAATAGACCAGGGTTATCCAATTTTTTAATAGATCCATCAATCGGCTTATCCTCATTGACTATGAATGTGTTTGAAAAACAATCGAATCATGACATCTTATTATCTGGAACAATTCCGCCAAATCCTGCCCATTTATTAGCGAATGGAAATTTTGAAACTCTTATTGAAGAGGCCAAATCGCTTTATGATTATATTGTGGTTGATTTAGCACCTACCATTTTAGTAACAGACACCCTGCTCATATCTCACCTTGCCGATGCAACTATATGTGCTGTTCGTGCCAACCATACCGATAAAAAGTTAATTCCTTTTTCTGTAAATTTAAGTAAAACCAACCGTCTTAAAAATATGGTCTATGTCATTAATGGTGTGAAAGAAAACAGATCGTACGGGTACAGTTATAACTATGGGTACAAATATGGATATGGGGATGAAGATTGTTCGTCTAAAAACTAATTTGCGGTCAATGTTTTTAATTCGCTAACAGTATTGAGAGGCTTGGAGCTTTTAAACACAAAACTTCCAGCAACTAACACATCCGCACCAGCGTCTTTTAGTGCTTTGGCATTGGCTGAGGTAACACCGCCGTCAATTTCTATGAGGGTAGAGGCTCCTTTAGCTGTGATAAGTTCTTTTAGTTGTTTTACTTTTTCGTAGGTATTTTCGATAAAACTTTGACCTCCAAAACCTGGGTTAACACTCATAATACATACCAAATCAATGTCATTAATCGTATCCGCTAAAACATTAACATTCGTGTGTGGATTTAAGGCAACTCCGGCTTTCATTCCTTCTGTTTTAATTGCCTGAAGGGTTCTGTGAAGATGTGTACATGCTTCGTAATGCACCGTGAGGATATCACTTCCTAAGTCCGCAAAGGTTTTGATATACCGATCGGGCTCTACAATCATCAAATGCACATCAATAGTTTTTTTAGCATATTGTGTAATTGCCTTTAAAACAGGCATTCCAAACGAAATGTTAGGAACAAATACACCATCCATAATATCAATATGAAACCAGTCGGCTTCACTAGAGTTAACCATTTCAATATCTCTTTGAAGGTTGGCGAAATCGGCTGCTAAGATAGAGGGTGCAATTTTGGTTGTGCTCATGTGTTTAGTTTTATGATGACAAAAATAATATAAAAAATAAACCCCTACCAATTGGCAGGGGTTTTGTTGTTAACCTAAATAGGTTTTTAAAATTTTACTTCTCGAGGTGTGCTTTAGGCGACGAATGGCTTTTTCTTTTATTTGGCGTACTCTTTCACGAGTCAGGTCAAATGTTTCGCCTATTTCTTCTAAAGTCATCGGATGTTGATTCCCGAGCCCAAAATACAATCGAATCACATCTGCTTCTCTGGGTGTGAGTGTTTCTAAGGCACGTTCAATTTCTGTTCGTAAAGATTCATGTAATAAATCTTTATCTGGATTTGGAGACTCCCCACTTCGTAATACATCATACAAGTTAGAATCTTCTCCTTCAACTAGAGGGGCATCCATAGATACATGACGTCCAGAATTTTTCATGGACTCTTTAACATCGTTAATCGTCATATCTAATTCCTTTGCAATTTCTTCGGCACTTGGAGGACGTTCATGTGACTGCTCAAGAAACGCATAGGTTTTGTTTATTTTATTAATAGAACCAATTTTATTTAAAGGTAAACGAACAATACGGGATTGTTCTGCCAAAGCTTGAAGTATAGATTGACGAATCCACCAAACCGCATAAGAGATAAATTTAAACCCTCTAGTTTCATCAAAACGTTGAGCAGCTTTAATTAGACCTAAATTACCTTCGTTAATTAAATCGGGAAGTGTCAATCCTTGGTTTTGATATTGCTTTGCAACAGAAACCACAAAACGCAAGTTGGCTTTGGTTAATTTCTCTAAAGCAATTTGATCTCCAGCTTTGATACGTTGTGCCAGTTCTACTTCTTCGTCGGCTGTAATTAAATCAACTTTTCCTATTTCCTGAAGGTATTTATCTAAGGATGCAGTTTCTCTATTGGTAACCTGCTTGGTAATTTTTAGCTGTCTCATTAAAAAGTAGTTTTAAATTGGTTTTTTGGTAATCTTATTAGGTTATACGTGCAAATTATACCAAATGTTACAAAAAAAACCGTTTTTAATTTTAAAAAC
>Ga0209555_10001147_pt1 | contig 20922 bp, 16 predicted proteins | sample SaaInl85LU_5_DNA_FD_184643 | JGI IMG/M metagenome (GOLD analysis project Ga0209555, IMG submission 184643) | Marine microbial communities from expanding oxygen minimum zones in the Saanich Inlet - ESP_85LU_5_DNA (SPAdes) (version 2) | ecosystem: Environmental > Aquatic > Marine > Intertidal... | reverse complement strand
TTTGAGTCGCGAACAGATTCAGAGTTACATGAAAATGTATCAAGTTTCCCTCGAGGAGCGCGACCAAGTGCTGCGCCCGCTCGCCGAAGGTGGGCAAGAAGCCGTCGGTTCGATGGGTGATGATACGCCGATGGCGGTACTTTCTAGCCGCCAGCGCAACTTGTTTGATTATCTGCGCCAGCAATTTGCTCAGGTGACTAATCCGCCGATTGACCCACTGCGCGAGTCTATGGTGATGTCGCTGACAGTGGAAATTGGTCGCGAGGCCGGTCTTTTTGAGCAGAGTGCCGACCTCGCTCGCTGCATTTCATTCTCAAGCCCAGTCTTGTCTCCACGCAAATACTACGCGCTCAAGCACAATGAGATGGAGGCCTTCAGGGTTGAGAAGTTTGCCCTCAACTACGATGCGGCCAAGGAAGATCTTAAAAGCGCACTACAGCGTATCTGTCGCGAAGTAGAAACCGCCGTGCGCGATGGTGTGCGTGTGGTGATCCTCTCGGATCACGACATACAGCCAGGCTTGCAGCCAATACATATGCTGCTCGCAGTTGGCGCCGTCCACACCCACCTCACGCAGGTGGGATTGCGCTGTGATGCTGGTATTGTTGCCAGCACCGGTTATGCACGCGACTCCCACCAAATTGCGGCATTGATCGGTTGCGGTGCATCGCTGGTTTACCCCTATCTCAGCTACCATGTTCTGTGTGATCTCATTCAGAGCGGCGAATTACTGCTGAACGTCGATGCGGCGTTTAAGCACTACCGCAAAGGGATCAATAAAGGGCTGTTGAAAATTCTCTCCAAGATGGGGATCTCAACCATCGCCTCCTATCGCGGTGCTCTGCTGTTCGAAGCCATCGGCCTCAACAGCGAAGTCATGGCGCTCTGCTTTGACGGAATGCCCAGCCGTTTGGAAGGCGCCGGTTTTGCCGAGATACAAGACGATCAAGCCGAATCGGCCAAGCTGGCATTTAAACCGCGCAAAACGGTCAGCCCCGGTGGGCTATTGAAATATGTGCACGGTCAGGAGTATCACGCTTACAACCCAGACGTTGTGCAAAGTATGCACCGCGCAGTGCAAAGTGGTGACTATCGCCACTGGAAAGAGTATGCCGATCACGTCAATTTGCGCCCGGTAGCGACACTGCGCGATATGTTGGTACTGCGCCAGGATGTTGCGCCTATCGATGTCGATAGCGTTGAGCCTGTCGAGGCAATTGTTCGCCGCTTTGATTCAGCCGGCATGTCCTTGGGCGCCCTCTCGCCTGAGGCGCACGAGGCGCTGGCTGAGGCGATGAATACGCTCGGTGGTCGCTCTAACAGTGGTGAGGGCGGCGAAGATCCGGCCCGTTACGGTACTATTAAAGTATCAAAAATTAAGCAGGTAGCCTCCGGCCGCTTTGGAGTGACGCCAGCTTATTTGAGCAACGCTGAAGTGTTACAGATTAAAGTCGCCCAAGGTGCTAAGCCTGGCGAAGGTGGACAGTTACCGGGTGGCAAGGTCAACGATCTCATCGCTCGCTTGCGCTACTCGGTGCCAGGTGTCACGCTGATTTCGCCGCCGCCACACCACGACATCTACTCTATTGAAGATCTGGCGCAGCTCATTTTTGACTTGAAACAGGTCAACCCCAAAGCGTTAGTGTCGGTGAAGCTCGTATCGCGACCGGGTGTCGGCACCATTGCCGCGGGTGTGGCCAAGGCCTATGCCGACTTAATCACTATTTCAGGTTACGACGGCGGTACCGCGGCCAGCCCGCTCAGTTCTATCCGTCACGCTGGGTCGCCCTGGGAGCTTGGCCTCACCGAAACCCATCAAACTCTACGCGCCAACGATATGCGCGACAAAGTTCGTGTGCAGACAGACGGCGGCTTGAAGACGGGCTTGGATGTGGTCAAGGCAGCCATTTTGGGTGCTGAAAGCTTCGGTTTTGGCACCGGCCCTATGGTGGCGCTGGGTTGTAAATACCTGCGTATTTGTCACCTCAATAACTGTGCGACCGGTGTTGCTACGCAAGATTCACGTCTGCGCAACAACCACTACAAAGGCACGGTACAGATGGCGATGAACTTCTTCCGCTTTGTAGCGATGGAGACGCGCGAGTGGTTGGCTATGCTCGGCGTCAGTTCGCTGGAAGAGTTGATCGGTCGGGTGGATTTGTTGCAGCTGCTGCCCGGTGAAACAGCCAAGCAGCGCGGCTTAGATCTCTCGCCACTGCTCGAGCAACACGATGAGCTTGAAGGTAAGCCGCAGTTCTGTTTGGAGCCCAAGAATGTGCCGTTTGATCGCGGTGAGCTAGCCGAGCAGATGGTGCGCGATATGTTGCCGGCGATCGAGTCTAAAGCGGGTGGTGAGTTTGCTTACTCAATCGGCAACTGCGATCGCTCTATCGGTGCGCGGCTCTCTGGTGAGATAGCCTCTCGCTACGGCAACGACGGTATGAACGATGCCCCTGTGCGCCTCAAATTGACCGGCGTAGCGGGTCAATCTCTGGGCGTATGGAACGCAGGCGGTTTAGAGATTTATCTGGAAGGCGACGCCAATGACTATGTCGGCAAAGGTATGGCTGGTGGCAAGATTGTTATCATGCCTCCCGCCGCCAGCAGCTTTGCTGCGCGTTCGACCGCTATTGTCGGCAATACCTGCCTGTACGGTGCGACCGGTGGTCGTCTCCACGCTGCCGGCACTGCGGGTGAGCGTTTCGCTGTGCGCAACTCAGGAGCTACGGCTGTTGTCGAGGGAGCTGGCGATCACTGCTGTGAGTATATGACGGGGGGTATCGTCGCTGTGTTGGGTCGTGTCGGCTACAACTTTGGCGCCGGTATGACCGGTGGCTTTGCCTATGTGTATGACGAAGACAGATCATTCGTCGACCGCTACAACAGTGAACTGGTTGAAATAGCACATATCACTTCCGAGTCTACGGAGTCGCACCGCTGGTTGCTGGGCAAGCTGTTAAAAGAACATGTAGAGGCTACTGGTAGTGAATGGGCGAAAGAGATTGATGCCAATTTTGCTGAACACGCCCGTAAGTTCTGGCTGGTTAAGCCAAAGGCAGCGAGTCTGACTGGGCTTATCGCCCAAGCGGTAGCCAATCCGCAGTAACGGCTGTAACGCGCTGAACAGAGATTAAACCAATTTGAGAGTGGGGGCTTGTCCCCCAGTAACAGAGGCCACTGATATGGCAGAACGTCTAAAAAACGATTTTCAGTTTCTCGATGCCGAGCGTATCGATCCGCCCAAACGCGATATTGAACGCCGCAAGGTAGAGTTTGTAGAGATTTATGATCCCTTTACAGAGAGCAAAGCGGCCAGCCAATCCCACCGCTGTCTCTCTTGTGGTAACCCCTACTGTGAGTGGAAGTGTCCGGTTCACAACTATATCCCCAATTGGCTGCAGTTGGTTTCTGAGGGAAACATCATTGAGGCGGCAGAGCTTAGCCACCAGACTAACTCGCTTCCCGAAGTATGCGGACGGGTCTGCCCACAAGACCGTCTCTGTGAAGGCGCTTGTACACTCAATGACGGTTTTGGTGCTGTGACGATTGGTTCGGTAGAAAAATATATTACCGACACGGCTCTGGCCATGGGCTGGCGCCCCAATATGGAGAGCGTTAGCCAAACAGGTAAACGCGTCGCGGTAATTGGTGCCGGCCCAGCCGGGATCGGCTGTGCCGATATTTTAGTGCGCAACGGTGTCACCCCGGTAGTTTTTGATCGCTATCCAGAAATAGGTGGCCTGCTGACCTTTGGTATCCCTGAATTTAAACTCGAGAAAGAGGTGATCCGGACCCGCCGCGAAGTACTCGAGGGTATGGGGGTCGAGTTCCGCCTCAATACTGAGATCGGTCGCGATGTCAGCTTTGAAGCTTTGTTGGCCGAATACGATGCCGTGTTCCTGGGTATGGGAACCTATAAAGCGATGAAAGGTGGCTTTGCCGGGGAAGAGCTCAATGGTGTTCATGAGGCTCTTAACTTTTTAGTTGCCAACGTTAATCGCAATCTGGGTTTTGAAAAGAGTGCCGACGATTTTGTCGATATGCGCGGTAAGCGGGTGGTGGTACTCGGCGGCGGTGATACGGCGATGGATTGCAACCGCACCTCCATCCGTCAAGGCGCCAGCTCGGTAACCTGTGCCTATCGTCGCGATGAAGAAAATATGCCCGGCTCGCGCCGTGAGGTGAAAAATGCCCGCGAAGAGGGTGTTCAATTCCGCTTTAATGTCCAGCCTATAGAAATAGTCGGCGACAGCGATGGCAATGTCACCGGTGTGAAATTTGTTACAACAGCGCTTGGTGAGCCCGATGAAAATGGTCGCCGCCGCCCCGAGCCGATTGCCGGTAGCGAAGAGATCATTGCTGCCGATGCGGTTTTAGTGGCATTTGGTTTCCAGCCCAATCCACCGGAGTGGCTCAGCCAGCACGGTGTGAATATTGCCGACTGGGGTGGTGTGATTGCCCCCGAAGCTCAAGACAAGCCGTTCCAGACTAGCAACCCTAAAATATTTGCCGGTGGCGACATGGTGCGCGGCTCTGATCTTGTGGTCACGGCTATCTGGGAGGGGCGACAAGCAGCAGAGGGTATCCTCGACTATCTCGACGTTTGAGACTTTGCTAATCCAGTGTGCGCAGCCATTGAGTTGCCCAGTCAGTTAATAAGTGAGATTTTCGATGACAGAGCCTACGTCAAATTTTGCACCGCTTAAAAATGACCGGTTCTTGCGCGCACTGCTGCGCCAGCCGGTTGATCGCACACCGGTTTGGATGATGCGCCAAGCGGGTCGCTACCTCCCCGAATATCGCGCTTCACGCGGTCAGGCCGGCGACTTTATGAGCTTGTGTAAAAATACCGAGCTCGCTTGCGAGGTAACTCTACAGCCGTTGCGCCGCTATCCGCTGGATGCCGCCATTCTTTTCTCAGATATTCTCACTATCCCCGATGCGATGGGTTTAGGTCTCTATTTTGAGACTGGAGAGGGTCCGAAATTTCACAAGCCGGTGCGAACTGAACAGGCGATTGAAGCGTTAGACGTTGTCGATACCGCGCGTGATTTAAGTTATGTCACTGATGCTGTGAGCATGATTAGACGCGAGCTCAGCGGCTCTGTCCCTCTGATCGGTTTTTCGGGAAGCCCCTGGACACTGGCGACATACATGATCGAGGGTGGTTCATCGCGCGATTTTGCCCGTGCAAAAACTATGCTCTACACCCAGCCTCAGTTGATGCATCAGCTGCTGAGCAAACTGGCCGCTTCGGTGACCAACTACCTCAATGCTCAGATCGATGCCGGTGCTCAGGCAGTACAGATATTTGATACTTGGGGCGGCGCACTGAGCCATGTGGCTTACCGCGAGTTCTCTCTGCGCTATATGAACGATATTGTCATAGGCCTAAAACGCCATGCCGATGGCCGAGAAGTGCCGGTGATACTGTTCACCAAGGGAGGTGGCCAGTGGCTGCCAGCGATGGCTGAGAGCGGCTGCAGTGCACTGGGTGTCGATTGGACTGTTGACTTAGCTCAGGCACGCGCCCTAGTTGGTGATAAAGTGGCACTGCAGGGCAATATGGATCCCGCTCTACTGCGCGCCGATGATGCGACAATTATCGCCGAGGTGCAGCGTATCTTAGAGAGTTACGGCAGCGGCACCGGTCACATCTTTAACTTGGGCCACGGTATTACGCCAGACATCAATCCTGACCGAGTGGCGACCTTTATCAATCAAGTGGTCGACTACTCCCCGCGCTTTCACGCGGATTAATGCTCTAGGCCTCTTCGCTGGCGATACGCTCGCCCATCAACACTGAGCAGCCTGTTTCAACGATACTGAGCCAATCGAGGCGGTCGTCTGGGAACAGTGCAATCACTGTTGAGCCAAACTTAAAGCGACAGATCTCCTCACCGCGCTTAAACTCGAGCGCTTGATCGCTGTGATCGCGCTCGCGCACAATGCCTGGCCCGGGTTGCTCGTAGCCGCTCCAGACTGTCTCAATGCCAGCCACTAACATGGCGCCCACCAGGACTAGGGTAAAAGGCCCGCGATCGCTCTCAAATTCGCAGACAAGTCTCTCGTTGCGAACGAAAAGCTCCGGCAAGCCGATGGCGGTCTTCTCATTGACGGAAAAGAGCTCGCCAGGAATATAGCGGCTGGTTACGAGTCGACCATCACAAGGCATGTGGACACGGTGATAATCGCGCGGCGAGAGATAAATGGTGGCAAACTCGCCATCTTGATAGCGAGCAGCACTCTGTGGGCTGCCGAGCAGTTTTTCTGCAGAGTACTCGACTCCTTTTGCCTGAATCAGCAGCCCTTGCTCGATATCGCCAAATTGGCTGATAACCCCGTCAGCGGGTGAAACAATCGCCTCTGGGCTGCTATCTATCGGGCGCACACCCTCGCGCAGTGCGCGGGTGAAAAAGGCATTAAAGTGCTCGTAATCGGCCAGATCGGTGGAGGCGGCTTCATCAAAGTTAATATTGAAGTGGCGAATAGCTGCTCGAATGAGTGCATTTTTTAGCCACACTCGGCGGCTTTCGGCGACGCGTCCAATGCAGCGTGACAACCAGGTTTTGGGGAGAAGTCGCTGCAGCGCGATAAATAGTTCAATGCGGGTTGAGGATGTCATACGGGCTCTCTCGATAGGATCATAGTCAATTCTGATGGCAGGGGATGCTAACTAATTAGGCAGTGCCTGTCATCCTCGTTTGGGTGCGCTAAAGTCAGGATGCTGGAGTTTCAATGGTGGCAACAATTTGTCGATAGTTGGCCAGCCGGCGAGGGTCTATATCGCCACGCTGCTCGGCGGCAAGAAGCGCGCAGCCCGGTTCGCTTTGGTGGCGACAGTCGCGAAATTTACAGCACTTGTATTCGTCAAAGTCTATATAGCCATCGATCACATCACGCGCCTGGATATGGCTGAGCCCAAATTCGCGAATTCCCGGCGAATCAATCAGCGACCCACCTGAGGGAAGGGGGTAGAGGCGTGAAGTGGTGGTGGTATGGCGGCCCTTATCAGCCCCTTGCGAGAGCGCGCCGACGCTACTATTAGCTTGCGGCTGCAACTGGTTGAGCAGTGAGGATTTGCCCACTCCGGATTGGCCCACCAGTATTGAAGTATACCCCGATAAATAATTGAGTAGTGGTTCGAGTCCCTGCTCGGTCGTTGCTGAGCAGCGGATGACGGTATAACCAATCTCTGTGTAGAGCTTACAGAGCTGTTCGATCTCTACTTGCGTGATGGCGTCGAGTAGATCGGTTTTGTTGAGTACTAAGAACGGGGTAATTTTTTGCAATTCGGCGGCGACCAAGTAGCGGTCGATAAGGTTGCTATGAGCTTCGGGATACGGGGCAAAAACAATCCCAATGCGATCGATATTGGCCGCGACCGGTTTTAGTTTGCCAAAGTTGTCCGGGCGGATGAGCTCGCTGTCGCGCGGTTGGCGGGCGGTCACAACGGCGGTGGATTCGTCGCTTTGAATCACTGCTCGGTCGCCGACCACCAGCGGTTCTAAATTGGCGCGCAAATGACAGCGCTGGATCCTTGCGGCGCTGTCGATGATCTCAACCTGATCACCGAAATGGGCAATCACCGTGCCATCAAAGCGCACTGCGCTATCATCGAGCTGGAAGTCTGCGACAACATGGTCGCGACTGCGCTGCTGGCGGTTGTCGATGCGTCGCTGTTGCTGTTGATTGAGACGCCGTTTGCTCATAGTGTAGGCGAGCCCCACAGCGGTGCTGGCAAATTTATACGCTTTGGTAGTGTAAGAGGATTGATTTTCACCGCTGCAGCATAGCGGATTTAACGGTTAATTACCCGCTTAGCTGCGGCGATGTTAAAGTACGTCCCTACCAAAAAAGCGAGTATTGGAGCAGTGGTCATGGCGGGATATCACCCAGACAATTTAATTTGGATCGATTTAGAGATGACGGGATTGAGCCCGCAAAATGATCGAATCATCGAGATCGCCACACTGGTAACCGATAGCCAACTCAATTTGTTAGCGCAGGGGCCAGTTTTCGCTATTCATCAGAGCGATGCTCTGCTCGATGGCATGGATGAGTGGAATACACGCCAACACGGCGGTTCGGGCTTAACCGATCGAGTGCGCAGCAGTGAGATCGATGAAGCTTACGCGGAGCAAGCCACTATCGTTTTCCTGGAGCAGTGGTTGCCGGCGGGTAGCTCGCCCATGTGCGGCAACTCAATCTGTCAAGACCGGCGTTTCCTGGCTAATTATATGCCCTCTTTAGAGCGCTTTTTTCACTACAGAAATCTCGATGTTAGCACCCTCAAAGAGCTGGCTAAACGCTGGAAGCCAGAGGCGTTAAAAGGTTTCAGTAAGCGCGGTGCACACACGGCGTTAGCCGACATAGAAGATTCAATAGCCGAGCTGCGCCACTACCGCCAGCAGCTATTTAAGTTCTAAGGCTGATCGTCCAGGCGCTGTCGCTGTGTCTGCAGTGCCCAGTCGATATGCTCGCGCACGAGTTGGTCGTCGATATCAGCCCGGCTCTGCAAAACCTTAATGGCAGCGGCGGCATCTGACCAATTGCCCAAGCCCACGCTGAGGTTGCGCAACCAGCCGCGGTAGCCAATACGGCGAATGGGCGACCCAGCTGTGCGCTCTAACCACTGCTGTTCTGACCACATAAACAGCTCAGCCAACTGGCTGTCTTGGAGCTGGTGGCGCGGAGCGAAATCGGCTTGTTGGGTCTGAGCCGGCTCGCGATTCCACGGGCAGAATATTTGGCAGTCATCACAGCCAAATACGCGATTGCCAAGCGCGCCCCTGAGCTCCACGGGTATTGAACCGCGGTTCTCAATAGTCTGATAAGCGATACAACGCCTGGCATCCAACTGGTAGGGTGCTGTAAAGGCGTCGGTCGGGCAGGTAGTCAAACAGGCGCGGCAGTTGCCGCACTGGTCGGTTTGGTCGCTGCTGTCCACCGGTAAAGGGGCCGAAGTGAATAACTCGCCAAGGAAAAACCACGATCCGGCCTCAGAATTGATCAACAAGGTATTTTTGCCAATCCAGCCGAGCCCGGCTTGTTCCGCTATGGGTTTCTCCATCACCGGTGCGCTGTCGACAAAGGGTCTCTGGATAAGTTCTGGCTGGCTTGCATCGAGTGGCATGGCATCGATGGCGGCACGTATTTTATCGGCCAGCTGAGCGAGACGTTTGCGGATTAGCTTATGGTAGTCGCGACCCAGGGCATAGCGAGATATGTACGCTTTGTCGTCGCTTTTAAGCACTGCCAGCATGGAATTGTCGGCGAGATAATCCATGCGCACACTGATGATTCGCAGTGTTCCCGGCAGCAGTTTTTCAGGGCAGCTGCGCAGCTCAGCGCGCTCTTGCATCCATTCCATTGAGCCGTGATGGCGAGCTTGGAGCCATTGCTGCAAGCGCTCCGAGGCGAGCGTCAGATCGGGTTCGCTGACCGCGCACTGAGCAAAGCCGAGCTCTGCAGCCCAGTTTTTTATCTGTAGGGCCAATTCAGCCCACTGCTGCGCTTCGGTCATGAGGTAATCTCGCCTATAATCGGCAAACATTTTAAACCCTGGGTTCCGTTATGTCTCAATCTTGCAGCGATTATCTCAATACCCAACTACCACTCAGTAGTCGGCTCTTCTGCGCTAGCGGTGTCGCTGCTATCGATGCCGCTGCACAAGCTGCCGGCCACAGCAGCCAACAATTAATGAGCCGCGCTGCCCACGCCGCCCTAGAGGAGATTGAGCGCGAATTTGGTCAAGAACTGCCGTTATTGATCGCCTGCGGGGGCGGCAATAACGGCGGTGACGGTTACGCCCTTGCAGCGTTAGCGTCTGGCCGCGGTCGTGCCGTGGCAGTCGCAGAACTGGGTGATCTTTCAAGTTTGAGTGAAGCGAGTCGCGCGGCGCGCGATTTTGCGCAAAACTCAACGGTCGAGTGGGTCGGCACTGTTGCGGCGCTGCTCGATGACCGGGAGGGCATTGTCGTTGACGCCCTGCTCGGAATCGGTGCGCAGGGTGCGTTGCGCGGCCACTACAGCGAAGCCGTTGAGACAATTAACGCCAGCGGTCTCTCCGTAGTTGCGCTGGATGTGCCCACCGGCTTGTGTGCGACCACAGGGAGTGGCGAAATTGTAGTAGAGGCAGATCTGACGGTGACCTTCATCGCAGCTAAACTTGGATTGTTTACCGGGCGCGGCGCCGATGTGGCAGGTGAAGTGGTACTGCATACTCTGGATATCGACGAGACTTTGTTTGAGACAGTAGATCCTGTTGCAGAGATTATAGACAGAGACGAGGCATTGGAACTACTGCCCCTGCGCAGTAGCAACGCCCACAAGGGCCTGTTCGGCCATGTCATGATAGTGGGTGGTGATTACGGCGGTGGAGGAGCAGTCGCTCTAGCCGCCGAGGCGGCTCTGCGCAGCGGTGCCGGCCTGGTCTCTGTGGCCACTCGTCCAGAGCATGTGGGTGCAGTATTGGCTCGCAGCCCAGAGGCGATGGTTTACGGTGTCACCTCTGGGCAAGATCTAGAGCAGTTGCTGCAGAGCCCTAGCGTTATTGTTATTGGTCCAGGTCTGGGCCAGAGCGCCTGGAGTGAGCAACTACTTCAGCAGGTGCTGAAAACCGAGGTGCCGCTACTGCTGGATGCCGATGCGCTCAATATTCTCGCCGCTGGCCGCTTACAAGTGCGCCGCTCTCTCGAAGACTCGATTATAACCCCTCATCCTGGCGAAGCCACGCGGCTATTGCAGCGCAGCAGTAACGCTATTCAGTCAGATCGCCCAGCAGCTGTGCGCGATTTACAAGCACTTTGGCAGTGCACGTCAGTGTTGAAGGGTGTCGGGACTTTAGTTGCTCCCCACAATGGCTCGCTCGCACTTTGCGCAGAGGGCAATCCCGGTATGGCCAGTCCCGGAATGGGGGATTTATTGAGCGGTCTCATTGGTGGGCTAATGGCGCAAAAACTACAAACTGGCGATGCCGCGCGGCTGGGGGTGGCATTGCATGCCGCAGCAGGTGATCGCGCTTTGCAGAGTTGCGGGGAGCGCAGTTTACTGGCCAGCGATCTTATTCCCCTCCTCGTAGAGCTGCTGGCAAACTAAACTGTATGAGCGTGGCAACCAACAGTTTACAGCTGCACGGCGAGAGCGAGATGGTCGCTTATGGCCGGCGCTGCGGGGGGCTTCTACTTGCTTACATAAGTAAAAAAGATGCTGCTTTAGTAATTTTTTTAAACGGCGATTTAGGGGCTGGTAAAACTACTCTGAGTCGAGGCTTGTTGGCTGGTTTAGGGCATGCTGGGTCGGTCAAAAGCCCCACCTACACCTTGGTAGAACCCTACGATCTGGGTGCCTTTAAAGTTAACCATTTTGATCTCTATCGCTTGAGCGACCCTGAGGAGCTCTATTTTTTAGGCTTTGCCGAGTATCTCGAACAGCCCGGCGTGGCTCTTGTGGAGTGGCCGCAACGCGCAGAGGGTTGGTTGCCCAAGGCGGATTTGACCCTATTTATTGAAGACCTCTCGGGTGGTGCCGGGCGCAGTCTTACTTGGCATGCGAGTACTGAGTGGGCCAACGATTTTGTTGAGCACTTGCCGGCTGCCGGCGAGTTGTTGCGATGAGATTTACAACGCGTTATCAAGCTTTTTTACTGGCTCTAATGTTGCTGTTAGGGAGTGTTGTAAGAGCTGATGGGGTTAATGTCGATGCAGTGCGGTTCTCTCATCAGCCCACTGCAATGCGCCTTGTTTTTGAGAGTGACTCTGGCCTCAAACATAATTTGCTTCAGCTCAGTGGCCCCGATCGCGTGGTCTTGGATCTAGCCGAGGCTAAGCTCTCGCAGCCGACGCGGCAACAGCTTGAGGCAGTTGAAGCAGCTACTGCGTTGATCTCTGATCTTCGCGTCGCCAGCCGCGGCAGCGGAGTTAGGGTGGTGCTGGAAAGCCGTCAAACGCTGCAGTTGAAAAGTTTTGTTCTCGCGCCAGAGGGTAGTCAGCCGCAGCGTCTGGTGATTGATTTGATTGCAGAGGCAACGCCCAATCGAACATTACAGACAGTCCTGGCTGGTCACCGGCGCAATCTAGTTATAGCGATCGATGCAGGTCACGGCGGTCGCGATCCGGGCGCACTGGGGCCAAATAAAATCCTCGAAAAGCAGGTGACCTACGCCATTGCTAAGAAGCTGGCGGCGATAGTCGATAGCCAACCTGGCTTTGCGAGTTATTTGGTCCGCAAGGGCGATCAGTTCATTCCATTGCGAGATCGCTCAGCCGCGGCGCGAGAACAGCGCGCGGATTTCTTTGTTTCAATTCATGCCGATGCCTTTACCAATCCGCAGGCACATGGGGCCTCGGTTTATGCGCTTTCCTCGAGTGGCGCTACTAGTGAAGCCGCCAGCTTTCTCGCTGAGCGAGAAAACAGTGCCGATCTCATCGGCGGCGTTGAGCCCCTAAAGCTTGATGAGAGCGAGCGGATGGTGGCCGATGCGTTGCTCGGGTTGTCGATGGATTACACTTTGCGCACCAGTAGTGAAGTGGGTGAGCGGGTCCTAAAAGAGGTCGGAAAGGTGGCTCGGCTACACAAAAAACGTGTCGAAAAGGCGGCGTTTATTGTACTTAAATCCCCCGACCTACCCTCGCTGTTAGTTGAAACCGGGTTTATCTCCAATCCTACAGAGGCGCGCCGTCTCACTGATAGTGGCTATCAAAAGCGTATGGCAGAAGCTATTTTTAACGGGATTCAAAGTTATTATGTAGAAAATCCGCCACCTGACAGCTACCTTTCGGATCCTTCATTGCTGCGCGTCTATGTGGTTCAACGCGGCGACACACTCTCTGAAATAGCGGCCAGATACGGCGTCACACTATCCCAGTTGCGCGCAGCCAACAAACTGTCTGGGTCGGCTATACGAGTGGGTCAAAAACTGACCATCCCCACAGGCTAATCGATTTTTTAGGGCGAAATGCACAATGACGATTAAAGTTCTCAGTACTCAACTAGCCAATCAGATCGCCGCGGGTGAAGTTGTCGAGCGCCCTGCCTCAGTGGTCAAAGAGTTAATAGAGAACTCCCTAGATGCCGGCGCGACAAAAATCGAAGTAGATATCGAAGCCGGTGGTATTAAGTTAATACGTATTCGCGACAACGGTAGCGGCATCGCCGAGCAAGAGCTGGCACTAGCACTGGCGCGCCATGCGACCAGTAAAATTGATCAACTCACGGATCTCGAGGCCGTTGCTACGCTGGGTTTTCGCGGTGAAGCGCTGGCCAGTGTTGCGTCAGTCTCAAGGCTCACGCTGAGTTCTGCAGTGGCTTCAGCGGAGATGGGTTGGTCTGCGGTCTCGGCAGGCCGGGATATGGCGGTTGAGTTAAAGCCTGTAGCGCACCCGTGCGGGACCACAGTCGAGGTGCGCGATCTATTTTTTAATACCCCGGCGCGGCGAAAGTTTTTGCGCAAAGAGAACACCGAGTACGGCCGTGTCGATGAGGTTGTCAAAAAAGTGGCCCTCAGCCGCTTTGATGTCGGCTTTACCCTGCGTCATAACCAACGTTCACAGCGCTCTTTGCAACCGGCAAAAACACAATTGGAGCAAGAGCGGCGCGTCGCCGACTTAGTCGGCCCAGCTTTTATGGAGCAGGCACTCTATATTGAAAATGTCGCGGGCCCACTGAAATTGTGGGGCTGGTTGGGGTTGCCGACGTTTTCACGCAGCCAAGCAGATCTGCAACATTTTTACGTCAATGGCCGGCCAATACGCGACAAAGTGGTCAGCCACGCGGTGCGCCAAGCCTATCAAGATGTGCTGTTTCACGGCCGCCATCCAGCCTATGTCTTATTTTTGGAAATGCCCGCAGCGGAGGTGGACGTCAATGTTCACCCAACCAAGCATGAAGTGCGATTCCGCGACAGCCGTCAGTTACACGGTTTTATCTCCTCGTCGATTAAGCGCACTGTTGCCGCCGACAGACCAAGTGACCGCCTGCAAGCCGCAGAAGAAAACCACCAGCAGGGCTTGGCGGAAAGTGGTGGCTTAAGTGGTCAGCCTTCTCTACCTCTGCGCAGTGAGAGTGGTCAAACGGGTGGTGGTATGCCGTTTAGCACTCACTCAGCATCCAATCGCGGCGTCGATTCCAGTGCCGCTATTGAAACCTTTCAGGCGCTGTATGGCAGCAGTGAGGGTTCTACTGTGCGCGAACAGCGGCTCGATGCTGGGCTAGATAGCCCACAGTCTACAGAAATCCCGCCGCTCGGATTTGCTGTGGCACAGCTGCACGGCGTATTTATTTTGGCTGAAAATGCCAGCGGTCTGGTTATTGTTGATACCCACGCAGCTCATGAAAGGATTGTTTATGAACGACTCAAAACAGCGTTTGAGGGCGAAGGGCTAGTTGCGCAGCCACTGTTGGTTCCAGAAAATTTGGTGGTCAGTGAGCGCGAAGCCGACCTGGTCGAAGAGGCTGCAGCTATGCTGATCAATTTAGGTGTAGTCGTTGAGCGCAGTGGCCGTGAGAGTGTCGTAGTTAGAGAGATACCGGCGCTGTTGCGGGGATCACAAGTGGAGAGTTTGATTCGCGACCTTCTCGCCGACCTTTTAACTCATGGTGTAAGTGAACGCATTCTTGAGCAGCGCAATGAGCTTCTCTCAACTATGGCTTGTCACGGCTCGGTGCGCGCCAATCGAAAACTGACAACAACAGAGATGAATGCCTTGTTGCGCGATATGGAAGTGACGGAGCGCAGTGGTCAGTGTAATCACGGCCGACCGACTTGGACGCAGCTGAGTATGACCGAGCTGGACAAGCTATTTTTGCGCGGGCGATGAGATGGATAGTTCGAAACCGCCACTGCTGTTGATAATCGGGCCTACGGCATCGGGTAAAACCGCATTGGCAATGGCACTTAGCGATCGCCTCAACGGCCAGTTAATCAGTGCCGATTCTGCTCAAGTTTATCGCGGGCTGAATATCGGTGCTGCCAAGCCCAGCGCTGAAGAGCTGCGCCGCTGGCCCCACCAACTTATTGATATTTGCGAGCCGACCTACCACTACAGCGTTGCTGACTTTGTGGTCGATGCCAAGCGGGCTATTGAAGAGGCGCACACGGTTGGCAAGCTGCCAATAGTAGTGGGGGGCTCAATGCTTTATTGTCGCGCGCTGTTGGAAGGTATGTCGACACTGCCGGCTGCAGACCAAGCCGTCAGAAAGGAGCTGCGTCAGCAAGCTGCTGAGCAGGGCTGGCCGGCACTTCACCAGCAGTTAGCCATAGTGGATCCAGTCACAGCCGCCCAGCTGCATCCCAACCACGGTCAGCGTATTGAGCGTGCCCTAGAGGTTTACCAACTTACCGATCGGCCTCTCTCTGCCTGGCACGCAGAGAGCCGCTCAGTCGCCGTGGCTAGCACCTATCACACCGAACAATTGTTGCTGACGCCGAATAATCGAACGTTGCTGCACCAGCGTATAGAGCAGCGTTTTAATCTGATGGTGCAAAACGGTTTTATCGAAGAGGTGCAAGAGCTGTATCGACGCACGGATTTGCATGCTGACCTGCCAGCGCTGCGAGCGGCCGGTTACCGGCAACTTTGGCAGTACTGTGCAGGTGAACTTACTCTTCAGCAAGCAGTCGAACAAGGTATTGCCGCGACCCGTCAATTGGCCAAACGACAACTTACATGGATGCGCAGCTGGCCTGTAGGTGAGAGAATCTTAGTAGACGATGGTGAAAGTTATAAAAGCTGTGAAGATATTTTGCAGGTGGCCTTGAAAAGCACTGCAGTCAGTGGCATATCATAGGCAGTGGTTGGCAATTTTTGGATCAACCGTTTTTTGTTAGGCCTCGATTTGAGGCAATTGTTTGTTTGACCTTCCCCGCTGCGCTACTACCTGCAGCACAACCACAAGGAGTAATGCCATGTCAAAAGGGCATAACTTGCAGGATCCGTTTCTCAATGTTCTGCGCAAAGAGCGCGTTCCAGTCTCTATTTTTTTGGTCAATGGTATTAAGTTGCAGGGCCAGATTGAATCGTTCGATCAATTTGTCGTTCTGTTAAAAAATACGGTTAGCCAGATGGTATACAAGCATGCGATCTCCACGGTTGTGCCTTCCCGTCCCGTGCGTCTGCCGGTTAATCCGCAAACGGCTGGCAGTGAAGAGGGTGAAGAGCTGCACGATGACTTAGATGGAGAGTATTAAGATCTTCACTTGTGGGTTACATCACATAATTGAGGCGCCAACCACGGCGCCTCTTTTTTGCCTTCTCGGACGGTTCTAAATGGCGTTATTTTTTGAGCGTCCCAAAAGTGGCGAGTGTGCCGTGTTGGTGCACATCAATTTACAAAGTGAGCGCGAGCCCGAGGCTCTGCGAGAATTTGAAGAGTTAGTTCTCTCGGCTGGGGGCGATCCTGCCGAGTTGGTAGAGGGTTCTCGAGATACGCCCCATGCGAAATATTTTATTGGTACCGGTAAGCTTGATGAATTAAAAAGTGCCGTAGAGGCAAACAGTGCTGAGCTGGTGATATTCAACCACACTCTATCCCCCAGCCAAGAGCGCAATTTAGAGAAAGAACTGTGCTGTCGGGTGATTGATCGCACAGGGCTCATCTTAGATATATTCGCTCAGCGCGCCCGCACCCATGAAGGTAAGTTACAAGTGGAGCTCGCCCAGCTGCATCATCTTTCCAGCCGCCTAGTACGCGGTTGGACTCACTTGGAGCGACAAAAGGGTGGCATCGGTATGCGTGGCCCGGGTGAGACCCAGCTAGAGTCAGACCGTCGTATGGTGCGCGCGCGTATTAAAGCGATTCAACAGCGCTTGGTTAAAGTGCGTGTGCAGCGCGATCAGGGTAGACGCTCGCGCAGCCGTACAGAGACACCGACGGTCTCGTTAGTGGGTTATACCAACGCCGGCAAATCGACCCTTTTCAACCACCTTACGCAGGCAGATGTCTACGCAGCCGATCAGCTCTTTGCGACGCTTGATCCAACCATGCGCAAAGTGAGTATTCCCGGCCAGGGCGATGTCATCATGGCGGATACTGTAGGGTTTATTAGCCATCTCCCGCACCGCTTGGTAGACGCTTTTAGAGCGACGCTGGAGGAGGCGGCCAGTGCCAATCTGTTGCTGCACATAGTCGATGCCGCAGCGCCGGAGCGCGCTATTAATATGCAACGCGTCGAAGAGGTATTGGTAGAGATTGGTGCCGATCAACTGCCGATACTGACTGTTTACAACAAAATAGATCTGCTTGAAGAGCCGCAGCCGCGAATCGACCGCGATGAGACAGGCCAACCCTGCGCAGTGTGGATATCAGCGCAAGACAACTTGGGTATAGATCTTTTGCAGCGCGCGATAGCCGAGAGGCTCCCCGGCCAGTTGCTGCATGGCAGGCTAGTATTGATGCCAGACCACGGCGCTGTGAGGGCTGCACTGTACAGGCAGCAGGCGGTGCGCGACGAAGCTGTGGCTGACCCTGAGATAGGCTCTATGGCTTTGGAAGTTGAGCTCCCAGAGATCGATTTGCAGAGAATATTGCACGGCACTAACTTGAACTTGACCGATTTGATGCCATTGTAAGGTATAGTGTGTCGAGTATAATTTGGCTGTTATGAATGTATATTAGCCCATGATTTTTATAAGGTTTTTTATAGTCCGGCGCGCATCATGTGCGTCATCAGTGTGCCGCAAGGCAGTAACTAGATAACGGAGAATAGCATGGCGTGGAATGAGCCAGGTGGTGGTAACGACCCATGGGGTGGTAACCGCAATAACAACCAAGGTCCCCCAGATTTGGACGAGCTGCTCAATAAGTGGCTGGGAAAACTCGGCGGTGGCAAAAAAGGTGGAGAAGGTGGCAGCAGTGCCGGTGGCAATGGTCCCGCTGCTCGCGTATTGCTTCCAGTGATTCTTCTTGTTGCACTGGTACTTTGGGGTTTGGCGGGTTGGTACCAAGTTGACGAAAAAGAGCAGGCGGTGGTTCTGCGCTTGGGTAAATATCACGATACGGTTGGTTCGGGTTTGCAATGGAATCCGCCAATTATAGATCGCGTCACCGTAGTGCGAGTCACAGAGGAGCGCCAGTATCCTGCGCGCGGTCTGATGCTGACCGAAGACGAGAATATCGTAGAGCTGACGCTCAACGTGCAGTACAACATCTCTAACGCACGCGATTTCGTACTCAATGTGCGCGATCCTGAGGTGAGTCTGCAACATGCTACCGATTCGGCTTTGCGCCATGTGGTCGGTGGTTCAACACTCGATGACGTGATCTCTGTGGGTCGCGAACAAGTTGCCGTGGGTACCAAAGAGCGCCTTCAGGAGTACCTGGACATCTATGGCGGTGGTATCAATGTGGTTAAAATTAACATCGAAGAAGCGCGTCCACCAACCGCGGTAAAAGCGGCTTACGACGATGTAATCCGCGCCCGAGAAGATCTCGAGCGACTAGTTAATGAGGCTCAAGCTTACAGCAACGGAATTATTCCTGAGGCGCGCGGTCAGGCTCAACGCCTGCGTGAAGAGGCCGAGGGTTATAAATCTCAGGTGGTGAGCAAGGCCGAGGGTGAGGCGCATCGATTTGAGAAACTCTTAGCCGAATATCAAAAGGCTCCGGGTGTCACTCGCGAACGGCTCTATTTAGACGCGGTTGAACAGGTGATGACGAACAGCTCTAAAATCCTTATCGATCAAGAGGGTGGCAATAACTTGTTGTACCTGCCGCTCGATCAACTGGTCAAGCAGAGTGCCGGCAGCAACGGCACTGCGCTCAACAGTGACGGCAATAATCAAATGGTTGACGAAATCACCAATCAGGTGATCCAACGTCTGCAAGAAGCGGCAGATCGCAGCCGCGAGGAGAGACGACGATGAACAGTGCAATAAAGTTAATCATCGGCTTGGTAGTAGTGGCGCTGGTTGCCTCTAGTGCCCTATTTGTCGTCAGCGAAACCGAGCGCGGTGTTAAGTTGCGTTTTGGACGACTGATTGAGGCGGATATCCAGCCAGGCTTGCACTACAAGATGCCGTTTGCCGATCAGGTCAAAATCTTTGACGCGCGTGTGCTCACTCTCGATGCAACCGCGGCGAGCTTTTTTACCATTGAAAAGAAGCGCCTCATAGTTGATTCCTATGCAAAATGGCGAATCGCTGATGTCGAAGCTTATTACAAGGCAACCGGTGGGGTTGAGTCGGTCGCTAACAGCCGTCTTGCCAACCGAGTTAACAACGGTCTGCGCAACGAGTTTGGTTCGCGAACACTGCACGAGGTTGTCTCCGGAGAGCGCGATGCGCTGATGCGCAGTATTACCGAGCAGCTTAATGCAACCGTGCTTGAGAGCTTAGGTATCGAGGTGGTCGATGTGCGCGTTAAGCGCATCGATCTGCCCGATGAAGTTAGCAGCCAAGTTTATCGGCGCATGACCGCAGAACGAGAGAAAGAGGCGCGAGAGCTGCGTTCAACAGGTAAAGAAAAAGCAGAAAAAATCCGCGCCTCGGCAGATCGCGAGCGCACCATTGAGCTCGCCAATGCTTATCGCGACGCGGAACAGATCCGCGGTGATGGCGATGCTGATGCCGCTCGTATCTATGCTTCGGCTTACCAAAAGGACTCTGAGTTTTACGCCTTTATGCGCAGTTTAACGGCCTATAAAGCCGCTTTCGCCAACAAGGGTGATGTGATGTTGTTGGAGCCGGATAGCGACTTCTTCCGTTATCTGAATAATCAGCGCGGCCAATAATTATCTGCAGCAAACAAAGACGGGGCTTCGGCCCCGTTTTTTTTATGGTGGTTTTTTCCAGATCAAAAAAGCGCTGCCCCTCTACACGCTATTTTGATAAAATAATTAGTCTCCGGGATAGGCCGGTTTTTTTATGTTTTTTCTGCATGAGCAGCAAAAAAGAGCATTGAGTAATGATTTGGGTCGATTTGTTGCGCGCGGTGGCACTCCTGTTGGTCCTCGAAGGCATAATGCCGGCAGTGATGCCGGGGCGTTGGCGCACCATTTTGCTCCGCTTCGAGTCCGTATCGCCGCAAAATATACGTATCTTTGGTTTTTTTTGTGTGGCAGCTGGCCTTGGGCTGTTAATGGCTAGTCAATGGTTTGGCTAGCATTGAAAAGGGGACAACTATGAGCGGTAACCGCTGGCTGCTGCCCGATGGCATCGACGAGGTGCTGCCTGAACGCGCAGAGCAAGTTGAGCAGTTGCGCCGTATGCTGCTCGATCTCTACCGGCGTTGCGGCTACGATCTGGTTATACCTCCGCTGGTTGAGTTTACAGATTCGCTGCTCTGTGGTGCAGGCGCTGACTTGGACTTAATGACCTTCCGTATCACCGACCAACTCAGTGGAAGAATGTTGGGCGTGCGAGCCGATATTACTCCACAGGCGGTCCGCATGGACGCGCATAGTTTGCGTCGCGAGGGCCCCAGCCGGCTCTGTTATGCAGGTACTGTGTTGCACACTCGTCCGCGTCGCCCGCTGGAATCTCGCGCTCCAATATCCATTGGCGTTGAGCTTTTTGGCGAGGCGTCTGTCGCCGCTGATATCGAAGTGATCGAACTGTTTATCGCCACCATGCGCGAGGCGGGCTTACCTACGCCCTGGATTGATTTGGGGCATGTCGATATTCTTCGCGGCTTGCTGGCAGGCAGCGGTTTAAAAGCTGCTCAGAGCGACGAGCTGTTTGAACTGGTCCAGCGCAAAGCAGTCAGTGAAATTGAATCTTTTATAGCGGAGCAGATCACCAATCCTACTCTGGCTGAACAGCTGCGCGCACTGCCTACATTAATTGGCGGCAGCGATGTGCTCGATCGCGCCACAAAGGTTTTGGTGGATTCCCCAGCTGTGGTTTTGCAGGCACTCGATCAACTCCGTGCGGTGGTTGATGTTTTACAGGCTGCGGGGGTGAACATCCACCTTGACCTCAGCGA
>Ga0209555_10001146_pt1 | contig 20925 bp, 29 predicted proteins | sample SaaInl85LU_5_DNA_FD_184643 | JGI IMG/M metagenome (GOLD analysis project Ga0209555, IMG submission 184643) | Marine microbial communities from expanding oxygen minimum zones in the Saanich Inlet - ESP_85LU_5_DNA (SPAdes) (version 2) | ecosystem: Environmental > Aquatic > Marine > Intertidal... | reverse complement strand
GAGCGAAACCACAAACCATTACCGCCGTCTGAGCCGTTGTGAGGGGCATAAAGCTGAAGCTTTCCTTGACCTGATTTAGCCCAGTTTACAGCTAGGCCATATTCGTATGTAGGTGGCTTGTTAGAACCCGTAGCATTAACAACGGAGTAGTAACCCGTCTCTGTGCCGTCAATATAGCTGTTCCAGTTTTGACTGGTAATATCGCCACGGAACTTATTTACGGCACTAGAGGTAGTAGTACTCAAAGAAGCATTACCTGAGCCATCCCAAGAGACTGACCCTGTTACGTCACCTGTAAGGGAGAGTGTACGGGAAGTGGTCCATTTGTCAGCGTTGGGGTGGTAGCCAGCGTGGAAGACAGGACTGTTATTAACATAAACAGAACCGCCATGAGGGTTAAGATTTAGCGACCCTTGAACGGCAGAAGACGAATAGGTATTACTTTCATGGCCTACTTGTATCCAACCCATACGGGAGTTAGTATCATCATCTAGGCCAATGGACATGCCGTTATTACCACTAGCCAGTCTGATTTGACCTACGTTACTAGGTGCTAAACCTGCTACATTATCATATTCTTGATTAGCGGTTATCCTGATAACCCCCGTCATATTATCGCCAGTGACGTTCACAAAGCGGCTATCTGCCTCTGACTCCGTATAGTAACGACCATCTAGGTTAGTAGAAGCAATACCTGTGATATGCCCATACGTATCAAGAGTAATGTCTTGAATGACTGTGCCATTAGAGTTGTTCACGGAGGCTTGGCTAGATGTGTCAGCATGTGATACAGTTACACTAGAGGCACCACTCTGGTTAGCTGTACCTACCTGCCCTCCACCCGTCAGGCCCGAACCTGCGGTAACAGTCATAGCACCATCACCTACAGTAACGGTTCCTGTACCTACAGAAGTGACGTGACCATAGGTGTCAAAGCCAATGTCCTGAATGAAAGTATTACCTGAGCCATTAACATCTGACACAGTACTTGTATCAGCGTGGCTAATAGTACGGTTAGCTGTAAGGTTACCACCACCTGTAAGACCGTTACCTGCAGTAATAGTACGTGTCTCATCCGTCTTAGAGTCTAGTGCAGTCTGTAGTCCATCTACGTTAGAGATAACGTGTGAGTGGGAATCGTCCTGTACAGTAGCAGTGATAGACGCATTAGCAGAGCCATCAAACGTAGCACTACCTGTTACGTCACCTGTAAGCTGAATAGTACGTGCTGTAGCTAATGCTGTAGCTGTAGCAGCATTACCTGTCACATCACCAGTAACATTACCTGTTACGTTGCCAATAATAGCTGCAGTAACCTGACTGAAAGTTACACTATCTGAAGTACCTACAGACTGACCAATAGAGAAAACGTCACCCGTAAGAGTGATTCCTGTACCAGCAGAATAAACAGCAGTCTCCGCAACCTCTGCGAAGTGTATGTTAGTAGTACCAAAGGTAATAGTACCAGCAGTAGTAAGAACATCTAAGTGTCCTGCGTTAGTATCACCTTCTTTGATAAAGAATGCATCACCCTTACCAAAGGCATCTGGATCAGAGGGCGCATAACTATCTGCATCTACAGTACGAGTTAATACCCATGCCGTAGAACCGTCACCTACAGTAGTAACTTTATACACACCATTATGAGCTTCGTTGGTTTGATTAGATACAAGTACACGGTCATTAAGAGCTAGACTAACACCATCTAACTGAATAGCTGCGTTTGAACCCGCATTAGTTAATGTTGCACCGACTCCTGAACTACCATTGTTATACGTAGCATTGATGTTACTAGGATGCTCAACACGAACAGGGTCATGGTAGTGTATACCAGAGGATGCAATAGTATCTACATACTCTTTTGTAGCAGCACCTAATGCAGCACTTGGGTCAGCACTCAGGATAAGTGCGCCTGTCATAGTCCCACCAGACTTCATCAAAGCGCCTGCAGCAGCTACTGTAGTTGCATCTGTTACATCTGCGCTTGTGTCAATACCGTCTAGCTTAGTACCATCTGCTGCAACATCACGTCCATCAACAGTACCTGTAACTGTAATGTTAGCAAAGGTAACGTCATCCTCTGCTAGTGCAGCATGTGCAGCAGGATATGTCATAAACACATCTTTAGTACCTGCAGAGAAGTCCTGAGCAGATGCACCATTAGAGCCAGCTAGGACAGTAGTACGTGTAAGTGTGTTACCCGTGTTCCATGTACCTAGCCCTACTTCCCACTCGTCTACACCAGAAGTGGTATGCACAATAGCGTAATAAGTAGTATCACCATTAGTCATATAAGACTGGAAGGTGTCAAAAGTAGCAACAGCACCACCTAATGTGACGGCACCTGTACCTGTAGAGGTTGTACCTTCTTTGACACGATCTTTAATGATAAACGCCATTGTGCAATAACCTCGTTAGTATATTTAGCTGATACGGATAACGGCGTTAGATGAGTCTGCAGTCGGGAAGACTACAGTGAAGTCCCCTGAAGTAGAAGTAACAGTACCGCTAAAGTCAAATACAGCGATAGCCTTGTTACCCTGTGATGCGTTGTAAATAATCGCACCATCAGCAGAGATCGTCAAGTTAACAAACACTTCGTCTGCAAAGTCTACAAAGGCTGTGTTGCCTGTAAGACTAATAGTAGCAGAATCAAGTGTCTGACCGCCTGCAGTGTAGTTTGTACCTACAGCTTCGTCAGTGTTACCTGTAATATCGGAATAGTTTGTAGTGCTTCCATCATAAGTCCCTGCAGGAGAGGCCTTAATGAGAGCAACTTTCAATGTGTCAGTGTCGAGATCGTGAACACCCCCAAGAAGCTCTTCTTTGAAGCTGTTGCACATTGCAGTAGTAATAGCCATCTTGAGATGTCCTTTCAGATAAGCACAAAGGGGCCAGCACTAAGCCAGCCCCTAAGTTAAGCGATCTTAAGCAGCGTTGTAACGTGCTGTGATAAGTGCCTCTGGGCGCAGAACTTTGCGGCCATAGAGGTGCATACCACGAACGATATCAGCGAAGCTATCTGGGTCACGGTAGTTCTCAACTTTGTTGATCTGCTCAGCAGAAGCAACAGCGTCTTCCTGACCAGCTACGATAACACCGTAGTTGTCATTCTGAGCAGTTGTACCAGATGTACCAGCACCTGTACCCTTAGCAGGCAAGTTGTTGGATACATAGACACGGAAGCCATGAATGTTATTCAGGACAAGACCGTTCTGCAGACCTGCACCACCGAAGTCGCCGTTAAGCATACGGGAGTCTTCATCTTTCAGCATCTCTACGAATACTGGATCAAGTACAACCCAACGACCACGAGGGTCTACGTTTGCTGTGTCCATCTTACGAGCCATACGTGCAAGTACAGTCAAAGGGGAAACAGTTGTAGCAGACAGTGCTGTTGCGCCTGGGAGACGTGGTGCCAGTGGCACGGAGTCGCCTGCAGTAGCAGAACCAGCAATAGTCAGGTTACCGAAGTCGGTTGCGTCAAGGTGGTTTGCAGTGAACAATTCACCAGTCAAACCAGCAGTACCCTGTGCGTCACCAGAAGTAGTCGTGATGAACTCGCCTGCAGTCGTGTGACCAGACAGGTAAGACATGACGTCTGCATCCATGGAGTCAGCCATCTTATAGGCAGCACGATCAGCAGCCAAAGATGTGAAGTCAACGTTAGAGAACTGCTCTTCAATGTCGTCCATCTTGAATGCAAAGTAGTTTGCTTTGTCGATGGTCAGCGAGAAGTCAGAGTCATCAAGCTTCTCTACGGAGATAGCAGTGTGACGCTCAAGAGCGTTGACGGTTACGTCTGGCTCTTTTTGGATGCGAACCGTGTCGCCTTGGTTTGCAATATCACCGAAGTAAGAGTTGTTGGTGATAGCGTTAGTAACAGCCGTTTTGCGAAGCGCAATCTGGGCCTGTTTGGAATAGATAATCGGGGAGAAGTTCCCGTCAAACCCACCCGATGCGGAAGTAATAGCCATTTGTTGATTCCTTTCAAAGATATGGCGTGAAGATAGACACTACATACCCACTTGAAAGAGGCCAGTCGTATAAGGGTAGTCAGCATTGCATGTCAGGATGGCCGTCCTTAATGCGCTGGGCCTTAACTCTTGGGTAGTTCTTTTGATGTGGCTAGTGCTTAGTTAAAAGCATATACACGTAGTTTATTCCTAGCGATGTATATGCTTATAGTTTTACTTACGAACTAAATTATGTCAAGTTATTTCTTAGACATATCGTAAATAAACTTGCCTTGGCGCTGGGCTTCAAAGATCTCCTCAGCGCGTTTCTCGTATTCCTTCATGGACATCTTAGCTACCTTTGATTCACTCAAGTAGTTAGATGAATCGTCATAGTTAGGTGAAGTAGTACGCTTAGTTGTTACAGAAGATGCAGCTGCCTTATCAGAACCACTGCTAGTATTCTTAGTAATACCGTTATCAACCTTATACAAGTCAATCACACGAGCTACAGACTTAGCGTCTTCTACATTCTCGTATAGAGCATCCTGCACCCACTTAGGCTGTACTTCTGCCCATTTGTGGAATGCATCATCCTTGCGGATGTCATTGAAGTCAGGGTGGAGTGCCGCCAGTTCAGCCTCAGCCTTTTCTCGTTTAGCTGTAACTCGTAGCTCTTCAATCTCTTTCAAGCGCCCGTCTAGATCAGAGGACCGTTCCTGTGCCTTGCGATCAGCAATAGCTTCAACGATACCTGCTACATCAGGGTACTGCTTAGCCCATGCTTCTACATCATCCTCTGACTTAGGAAGTACAAGCTCATTCTTAGTGGCTGCGTTGAGTTGCTGTTCTAGCTTCTCAAACTTAATCTTCCACTCTTGCTCTTTGTCCTGCACATGTCTACGAAGATCTCCGTAACGCTTCTTGAAGTTCTTCTCTTCTGTAGAAAGTTCTGCCTCTGGCGTAGCTTCTACTTCAGCCTTACGCTCTTGTACTTCAACAGGCTCCGCTTCTTGTTCTACAGGTGTGTCCTGTACCTCTTCATCTGAGGCTTCCTGAGAAGCTTCTTCAGAGTTGTTAATCACACCTGCTTGTTGTAGCAGTTCTTTTAGTTCTGCCTCATCTTGAGCTACTCGACGAGCATTCCGATCATGAGACATAGAGTCTGTTTTAATGAGTGTATCTTCTGACATGGTTTAGTCCTTTATGTTGGGGCCAGCGTTATTGCTGGGTAGCCTTATAATTATTATAGGTAGTTCTAGTTATTACTTTTTCTTCTTGGGCTTTTTACGCATCAAGCCACCCTTGTTCATACCGCCCCAGCCTGAGCCTAGCCCTTGATCACCCTGACCTCCTGTGGCAGCGGCTGCGGCACCACCGCTAGAGCCACTACTGCTAGATGAACTACCCATAGATTGAGATATATTAGCAGATGTCGCAGCGGCTTGACCGACAGAATCAGCAACACTAGCCTCAACAGAAGAACCATACTCATTACCGAAAGCATCGTAGGATCTATCGGATGGAACAGAAGTCACAGTGCCAGAGCCAAGGCGATCACCAGTTGAAGCTTGAACGGATGAAAGGTAACCAGCTATATCGTTGATAGCATTTTGTGTGGCCGATGGAGCTGTTAGACCAGAAACAGGTGAAGAACTGGAATATGCCTCCCAATCTGCAAATGTGTCAATCGGTGGAGCAGGTGGAGCTGTTAGACCAGAAACAGGTGAAGAACTGGAGTACGCTTCCCAATCTGCAAAACGGTCAATATCGAGACTATTATTATTAGTTACAGTAGTGTCTTGATCGACTGTGATTCCTGAGCTATTAATAGCATCTTCAGTTATAGTCTCTGGAGTTATAGTAGTTTGAGTGGTCGTAGATGTTTTTGAACGAGAAGACATTTCTTCCTGAATAGCAGCAATGGTCGATCTTGCTCCAAGCCCTATTATGCCTCCAATAATAGCTCCAGGCAGTCCTGCCACCTTTCCGTACTTAGATAAATTACTCATTTGCTCTGCTCTACTTAATGCTTCAGAAAGCTCTTCGTCTGTCATAGCAGAGTAGTCCACTGGTTCTGGCCCAGCAGGTGTATCTGGTCCACCGCCGACGTCATCAATGTTTAGGCCTGTTTGTTTTGATCCTAATTCTGTTCTATAACCTTCCCCCAACAACCTGTCATATTCGTCCTGTTGTGAGGGTAACATAAGAGGAATAACCTCACCTTTAGGGCCATACAAAACAACAGCCTCTTGCTCGACTGCATCCGAGCTTTCAGGCTCTTTACCCATGAAGGAGAAGCCTGGCATAAATTTAGCAGCATCAAAAGTGGTAACCGTGTCGTCTGCATCTTCTGTGGCGCCACCCTCATTATAGCCTGCGTTACCCATAGCTACAGGCTCATTAGAGCGGTACATAGCTTGCTGTTGCATGTAAGGGTCTGATGTATTCATCTGAGTCTGATTGGGAACAAAACCACCTGCAGACATCTGCATAGAATCAATCTCTGCTTGCTCTTCAGGTGTAAGTCTAGAACTGACTTTCATCGTAGAACCAGATTGAACACTAACTGGCTCACCACCAATACGACCATTAGCTTCCATCTCAGCAAGACCCATCTTAGCCTCTGTACGTAGGTCTTCAAAGAACTTCATACCATAGAAGCGAAGTACATCAGCAGGTATAACATACTCGCCTTCGCTAAGCATAGCAGGCAAGTCGTCTCGTACTTCTTCTGGGAGGGAGCCTGGAGGTACTTCATTACCGCTCACAGGGTCTACGTCTGTTCGTACAGACTTAAATACTGCTTTCATCTGCTCTTCAGGCGTTGCCATTAATCTTATCCCTCAAATACTTTAGTCTACGCAAAGTGTTGATTGACCCCTGCGCACGGTGAAACTCAATAGTGTTATCTGTCTGCTCTAAGCACTTGTGTTGCTCAGCAATCCAAGAATCCAACTCTTTACAGAAGGCATCCCACTGAGGTTTATCATTTACGAAAGGCTTAAGCGACATTGCCAGAGAACCCTTCCTCGCCTGGTGTTGGTGCTACACCTGTTCCGATAGTGCCTCCACCAGCGCCTGTAGCGTCCTGTGGGTTTGCTGCTGGCTCTGCAGGGGCTTGACCTTCCTGACCCTCCATAGGAGCGCCCTGTGGGGCTTGCGCTGGCTGCTGGAACCCTTTAAGGATTTCTGATTGGATGGCTGCGTCCTGCATAGAGTTAGTAACCTTGTCTGGGTCCAAGTCCATGCTCTTAGCAATCTCCCGTACAACGTAGTCCATCTTAGCGAAGGGTGCTAGCATTGGGTTGGATGCTACCTGCAGGAACTGCATGAGTCGCTGAGAGCGAACCTCATTAGCCATCAAGCTTTCTGTACCGTTAGCTGTAACTTCCAAGTCACCGCGAATAGACTCATCGAAGTCAAACTGCATGTTGAAAGCAAAGAAGGCACGGCCCAAAGGTGCCAGCAGGTAGTCGTCTACATTCTTAACTACGCTACGAATAGAACCGTTAGCAGCAGACATAAGCATAGAGATACCACTTGCAGTACGCCCAACACCACTAACGCCTGTTTGACCATGGGCGAAAGACGGGAAGCCTGTCGATTCATCCGCTAATACCCTAGCCTTATCAAACAATTGCATATTCTCTTGTGCTACGTTTGGGAACTTTGTACCAAAGATGGCCTGACCAGGAGCGCCACCCTGTCTGCGGAACACTTTGCCAGGGTGTACTGAAAGGTCTTGCCCTGGTACAAGGTTTGTCTCATCAATCTCAATAAGAAGATTGCCAGACAGTACAGCATTATCAACAGCCATGCGCATGAAGCCATTCATGAGTGTCTGAGTGTCATCCATGTTTTCAGCAATACCGACACCGAAGAAGCTGTAGGGGTTATGCTCATAAGGGGCTGCATAGTAAGGAATACGTGAAGGCTTGAAAGGGTTAAGCACACAGCGTATGATCTTGCCGTTTACTGTCCAGATGTTAGCATTAACCTCAAACAAGTCTCTAAACTCTCTGGGAATCTTAACACCGTGCTCTTCAAGCAGTTCTGTATCTACAAAGCCCCAAAACTCAAGAACCTCCCAACGCTCTGCATTCGGGTTGTTAACCCCGTCATCCTCCATGTGCATTTCCCAGTGCTTGCGCACATAATCCGCACCTGCAGCAATAGCACTTTCAATAGCGTCCTCAATAAAGTAAGGGCGACTCTTTAAAGCACGTAGCTGGTTTCGGGACATCTTGTGACGCTCAATGACATATTCAGCGTCATCCATAGATGAAGCCTCTGGATCAGGGTAGAAGTTCCAGATGGACACGTGGTTAGTAGAAGGAACTGTCTTTATGATAGGTGCATAGTCACCCTCATCATTCCAATTCGGATACTCTTTATCAGAAGCGAAGGGGCCCTTCATAACACCTGTGCCAAGGAGAGCCATCTCGAATGCCATAGAGCGTAAGTGCTTAGAAGCGCCCGACTCGTTAAGCTGATCGTGAATCTTCTTTTCCATCTTCTTAGCTGCAACCATAGCAGGGTGGAATGTTACTGTAGTAGGAGTAGTACCTGCACCCTCCATAACTTTGTCGGATACCGCTGACAGCTTTTTTTCTAAGGGGCCTGCTCGTCTATTTAAGTCCGCCATCGTCTCGCCAGGCTTAAGCTCTTTGCTCGGGTCAATTAGGTAGGGTTTGCTTTCCTCTTGTTCAAAGGATGAACGTAGGTCATCAATTCCCTGCTCTGCTGCAGGGTCTAAGTTGATATGTACAGACTCAGCTACACCATCAGGTAGAACAGAAGGATTGACCGAAAGAGGGAACTTGTTGTTGCCGAATAGTACGTCTACAATCTGTCCGTATGCAGCTAGAGATTTAGTCTTGGTAACCTTAACGAATACCTTAGACTTTTCTGTCGAAGTAAACTGTACGTCAGGGCCGTAGATACCTCTATAGTTACGATAAGCACGTAGCCAACGATCCTCGTCCGACTGTCTTGCATCTTCAGAACGTTTGAAGCGCTCTACGACAAAAGCAACAACGCTGCCTACATTATTAAACAGCTTATCCTCTTCGCCTTCTGCAGCTATTACTTCGTCGGTGTCGAAGGAAAGATCTTCTATGTCTGCCATTTATTCAGTATCCAAAGCTAGGGTCTGACATTTGAAAGCCAGAGTTTTGTTTCGCAGGGTTGAAGTCCCAGATAGAACTACGTGGTCGGGTCATAATACCATATCTTAATGCGTCATACAGGTGGTCTTCGGCATTAGTATCAACATCTTCTGGGTTCTTTTTGTCTAGCGGGATAATAGGTATCTGCGCTATGGTGTTGGTGCAGGTGGAAAAGAACACGAGTCTAGGCTCTTCAGTGTGTTCATCCACCTGCAGGCGTCTGTGTATCTCGTTCTTACCTGCAACCCTTGATCCACGAGAGCGATCTGAAGGTCTCCAGCGACAACCCTTCATGTTCATCTGCTCTGCTAGTGAGGGGCCAGTATCGCCTCTTTTATGCCAGAGGGACGAGTCCAACACGCCATACCGTATAGTACCATCTTTTGCTTCTGCTTCCAATATCATATCTGCTAAATCTGTAGCAGTAACCTTGGAGCAGTACATCTCTCTATAAACAACAAGTTGCTCACTAGGAGATACGGCAAACCATAGTACGCCTGTAAAGGAACCATATCCGTAGTCACATGCTCTAAACCTAGGCCATGAATCAGGAATATCAAAAGGTTCCTCTACATGAATCTTACGATTAAACTCAGGGAACGCCGCCCCTTCATTAATATCCCAGTTACCCTCAAGAAGCTGCTTGCGCTGATGCTCAGGTAGTGACAGAAGCATTGCTTCATAGTCACCTGTGTCAGCAAGGTAAGGGTTGTCAAACAAACTAGCAGGAATAAACCTGCGTCTGAACAACGGCTCCCCTTCACGGCTGTGTCCTTTAGGGAAGGCGATAGTGTCACCCGTCTCAATGTTAGTAGCCCAGAAAGGCTCATTAGCAGGCGCAGGGTCGATGAACATCTTTTTAACCCAACCGTGACCCGCACCACCAGGGTTTGTAGTACCTCGCATGTACAAGCCTAAGTTTGAACTGTGCGCACTACGTAGACGTGAACGCATGTAATCCCAAGCATACGGGGTAGGCCACTGCGTAAGTTCGTCAAAGCCAATCCAGTTAAAAGCCTGACCTTGATAGCGTGTAACGTCCATGTCCTTATCAAGGTAAGACATCCACAGTCTGCCGCCCTGTGGTGTGATCCATTGAGACTTACGCTCTGACCACTTGATTCCAGGTATAGCTTTAGGGTAAAGCTCTTGGCTCTTCTGGATAAGTTCACGCAACTCTTCTGTTGTGTGTCGTACAAGTAACCCAGAGAAGTTAGGGCTACCTAAACCGTGTAGGGGATCAGCAAGCATGGCATAAGATTTACCACCGCCTGCTGCTCCTCCGTACAATACTTCCCTTTCAGATGCACTAAGGAAGTTTGTCTGTGGGCCTGGGTTAGGCTTGAATACTACTTCTTGAGCCGCCTCTACGTCAAGGTCTGGTGCCTTAACTTGGGCAGGTACCGTCTCTACTACAGGCTCACTCGTCTGAGGGGCTAATGATTCTGTAGGCTCCGATACTTTCTTCTTCGAGCTTCTTGATTTCCGCAAGCGTTTCTTCGAGCCGCTGGGCAAGCTTGCGCTTAATTCTAGCTGTCTTCTTACGTCGTCGCTCAATGTCTACCCTCTTCTTTAAACCCATGTGTGAGATGTAGCGTCCTGTCTGCTTGGTTAGCCAGATAGCGACTTCTCTGTAACCATACTGCTTTAGGTGACGCTTTGCAAGCTCTAAAGCTTCTAGTTCAACAGGGATGGGTTCTAGTAGTTTATTGTTGTCAGGGTGTACTTGATATCCGAAAGGCACTTGTCTAGCTGTACGAACTATTACGTGCCACTCTTTCTCTTCGCCTTTATGAGGTTTAGGCAGTTGCCAATACCCCAAAGATTCACGATTCATTGTTACTCGTTCTTACCTTCTTTAGATGGGAGTATGAAGACCCCACCAGAAGAAGAGCCAACGTCGATCTTGTCTACCTTACCAAGTCCTGCACGATCAAGCAAGTCTTTTGCTGCAGCCATCTTATCACGGATGCCTAGCTCAGTAGGGTCACTCAAGGCACCAACTAAAGCCATTACAGCTTTAGGTGCAGATCTAGCGAAGTGAGTACGTGTTGCTTCAGAAATCTCATCCTTAAGAGCTTCAATAATCAAACGTGTAGGAGTGTTGTCACTGTAACCCGCTAACTTCTTAGCAAGCACGACATCACCCCCCGCTTCATCGAAGAGTACCTCCAAAAACTTTTGTTGGTTTTCTGTCAGTTGTCGTGCCATGTTACACTTCCTTTGGGTTGTTATCTAGTGACCCTTGAGATATCACTACGTGTAAGACCTATATCTTTTAGTTCACGGTCTGTCATGCCAAACAGTTGCATTCTAGCAATCTTACGGTTGACGGAATCTTGACGGGCCTCAATTAAGTGGTGTCCAAAGTTAATAAAGGCGTTCTTGATTTTGTTAGTCATGGTGTATTCCTATGTGTGTTAGTGCTGCACTGCAGCGGTGCACATAGTTATACTTATATATATACGGATTAGAATTGCTAAGTAAGCATACCCGTTATTACCCTACTGGGATAAACGTCTCCGTTACAGTAAGGATGGTGTCAATGTGAGCAGCTACAGAAGGTGTAACTTGAATTCTATCACCAGGCTGAAGTACAAGCTCAATGTCTGGGAACTGCAGGTACTCATTAGCCCCCAAGTTCTTACCCTCTAGAAAGTGGGACGTATAGTCATCCTCAGCTATGTACCACTCAACATCAATGTCAGGGTTACCTGATGAGTTATGAATGTGTATAAACGTAACCTCAGCTACACAGTTAGCAGGGCAAGTGTATACGTTCTCTGTAGTAGTCCCAGTGTTGTGACCGTATACAGATTTTTTACGTGAGGGTTTGCCCTGCTGAAAAAACATTACTTATCTTCTACCCATGCTTCGTTAACGTCAGGCGTAGCAGGATCATCTGCAACGTACTGACCTTTAGTTGTTCTAGCACGTTTCATCTTAGGCTTAGCTTTTGCTTTGGGCTTAGGGGCCGCTTCAGCCGCACGACAGATGTCAGTAACGTTAGGGTCTTTACTCTGTACGTTACCGTAGTTATCTTCACCAGCAGACTGGTTACCCCTAGAGTCCCACACGTAGCCGTGCTCATCTACACGATAGCCTGCAGCTTCTAGCTCTTTCTTATACTTGTGGTAGAACTTCATTACTTAGCCTTCTTGACGGGTCGTGATGCAGGGTTAGACGCACCGCAGTAGCCACCTTTGTTATAACCCATAGGCTTAGACATACCACCCTTTTTGTAGCCCATCTTCTTAGCTACTTCAGGTGCTTCTTTCTTCAAAGCTTTCATGCCTTTGTTCATCATCTCTTAATACTCCACTTCGCCCATAGGCATTGGTTCACATGAGTCCCACCCTTGGCAGGACTTCTCTTGGCTACAAACAAACTTAAACTCTGTACATGCACCCAAGCCAGATTCAATGCTCAAAGCCTTAAGAGTGTGTGCACTATTGTTAAAGTACTTACAGTTACCGCATGTCTTGAGAGAAGCAATGTCTTCAGGCTTACCCCAAGCTTCACCTAGTTCCGCAGCGGATGCACCGTACATCCAGTACTTCTCCGCACGGTCACGGTTCTTAGGATCTACCTCTGGGGCTTCACCCAACATCAAACTTGTTGATACGATCATGTATACTACTTCCTATACTTAGCTGTCTTATTAGCGATCTTCTTGGGTTGAGCTACGTGCTGCTTACCTGCAGCGGTACCCTTACGCTTAGCTTTACTTGTAGCAGCGTACTCTGCAGAACTAAGGGCATCTCTAGCCTTCTTAGGTAGATACCGCTCACCCGTAGCATTCTTGCCTTGCGTGGAGTTCTTACCCGACTTAGTACCCCATTCTTCTTTAGTCCACTTCTTGAGGGACTTCTGAGGAGCTTTCATGACTTAGCTTTCTTCTTGGGCTTACGGCGCACAACAATCTTGCCGTTTACCTCTTCAACTTTCATACCCGCTGATTCTGTTTGAGCTTTGAGTTGGCGGTACTTTTCTGCAACTGTAAGTTTCTTTGCCATTAGTTTTTGTAGCCCCCGCCTTTTGCTTTGTACTGTTTTGCAACCATCTGCGCTTTTCTCGCTGACCATTGTCCAGGCTTGCCACCTTTTCCGCCAGCTTTTACTTTAGCTACAAGGTTCTTACGCATGGTAGGCTTCGTATAGTTACCTGCAGCGTTAACAGTAGACTTCTTCTTAGGAGCCATTACGCACTGCTGCCTATCTTAAGACAACCGCCTGACACATAAATCGCTACCTGGGAATACATAGCTACACCTTGCTCCACTTGCTCAAGGCACATTTCCTCAGTTAAGTGTAGTCTGCTTGATTGAATCGAGACATCACAGCTTCGAACATCAAAGGTAGTACAGACAAGAATGCTAGCTAACCACATATTACCACTTTACCTTATCTGCCCAATAGGCTGCTGACATCTTACCTTTAGAGATGTTCTTACCGTGCCTTGCCTTAAAGCTAGCACGTTTCTTCTTCATTGCCCCAGACTCACCAGACTTAGGCTTACCTGCAGTCTTAGCACCCTGCTCACCGAAGCGGATAGTCTTAATGGTGTCGCCTTCTTTAGCGACTACCACGTGAGACTTCTTAGGGTGATTAGGCGTGCGCTTAGGTTTATTAAAACCTGATACACCTGCACGCTCTAGTCTAGGGTCTTTAGCCATACTATCGTGACCTCAGCAGGTTCTCTAGATGTTTAATGGTTGCGTTGGCCTCAGCCAGTGATGCCTTCATGTCAGACATCTCACGCAACAACTGCTCTTTATCAGAAATAACTGTATCAAGCTTATCGCTCAAACGTTCAACTTGCTCACGTAGAGTATCATTAAACTCAGCGGACTTAGCGTCATCCTTGAGAGACCTCTCGTGTGACTGCTTAGCTCGAAGTGACAGAAAGCCCCACAAACCAGCGGAGCCCACGGCAGCAATAATGACAGGCATCATCTGATCAAAGTTCATTATGAGAATCTCTTCTTCTCTAAAAGTTGTCTGTTTGTGAGGTCCGCTAGATAGACTGCGTGTAGAGTCATCCAGACAAGAGAAGCTGCATGAAACCAATCTGATGCAGAGTGGCCACCTGCATGTCTTGTCTTCATACCATCTAACGCCATCACGTGATAGGTATGCGGTACTACAGCAGGTTCATAAGTAATAAACACAACTAAGATATAAGCTGATAAAACTACATCCATCAGCAAGATGTTACGTAATACAGATAAGCTACACCAAACAGTAGCAGGAACTACAGATGCACTGATGATACCCCAGCACAAGATTAGCTCCATAGGAAAAGCTTTATCGTCTACACCATGGAACATGCCAGCCATAAGAACACCCCAGAACGCATAGGTTAGCATCTGCGCTGGGCCATTGGCTGTGACTACCTTACGGTAAGTCTGTTTGATTCCTGCAGCTGGCATAAAGCTACTTCATGACTTGGAAGTGAGGACCGTCAATAAAGGGCCTACGACCTTGGCTACGACGAAGATCAATGTAGTTGTTCATGGCATCTTCAGCTGTACCAGCATAGTTACGCATGTCACCCTCTGACCAAGCAGCACCCCACTCAATAGCCAGTCCTACTTCCTTAGCTGCAGCCTTCATAGCATCCGCAATGTCATCATAGAGATTCAGTTCCCACGAAATACGAGGACCCACATAAGCTACAAGGTCTACAGCGTGGCTATAACCATCGCCTTGACGCAAGTGTCTAGAGTTCATCGTCTGACTTGCACCAGAAGCAACTAGAGCCTTCTGCTCCGCAACTGTCCGAACACCACAGGTAACACCGAAGTCTACCTTAGTCAGCTCAATAGCTCTTTTCACTGTGGCTACCATGTCGGGGTGTACACCCTCTAGTCTAGATAGGGATCTATTGGACAGTCTAAAGCTCATAGTTACTTCTTTCTTCCGAGTCTAAATAAGTTTCTGATCCCTCTAGCAATCTCATTAGGACTAGGGGCTAACCAGCCAAGCACTAAGAGTAACAAGAGAAGAGGGTCCATCTCAGTAATCTTTGTTGTACTGTTATCCTGGACTACTGTATCAACAGGGCCTTCAGGCCTAAGAACAGGACGCATTGTAGTGCTAACACCAATGGTCTGACTGTTCTCTTTGCCTATCTGTGTATTCGCTGCTACGTTAGTACCACTGCCACCTAAGCCACCCAGTATAGCACCAGGGATCTGGGAGCAGCTAGCGGAGGTCGTTACTACTAGTGTGGCTGCTAGTAGTGTTAATCGTGTGAGTGTTCTTGCCATTAACGTATATCCCAAAGAAGCCTGCGCCAGCACCAACTATCACAGATACAAACCCAGCTTGTGCATTCGTAGGGTCAGGCAGATCCATGAACCACGTAGTAGTGTTGTAGAACGCTATGCCATACAACGTAATAATCATACGCGGCCATATGCGCCACTTGTCTAGCCATTCAGGGGTTATCAGCATAGGGTCTCTTACGATCAGGGTCTAGCACTTCGTTACGAGTAAGATGCCCCTCTAAGTACATAGCACGCTCTACGTGATCCAATGTGTACCACTCACCAGTCTTATCATAGATAGCAGTACGCACATAGAACACATCAGACTTAGGTATGTGCACCTTACGCATAGCACGAGAGTCATTGTTAGCTAGCGCTTCATAGAAGTCTGTTAATACATCTTCTGATGCGTATAGTTGTACAGGTTTCTTAGCCATTGTCAAGCGTTACTTATATAAAATGTACAGAGAAGTAGTAGCGTGCCGCAAACTACGTACAGGGTACATAACAGAGAGGAGGGGAGGAGGAGACACAGATGCTATTACATAGCCCTGTAGTAGCTCACGACACGTTGCTAGCATCGACTAGCTTAGTTACAACAATGTTATTGTTCTTATAGATTGTAACTATGTGTAGTTTAACATAAGAGTATAAACTCTGTCAAGTACAAACTTGTAAGTTAAATGACCTATGTCCAGTAACCTATAGAACACAAGAGTAGTTAAACTTTATGTAGTTACTTAATGTATGTTGTAACTCTATGTTTAACTTTATAGCTAAGGAGCGTCTTGAGGACGCTCTTACTCTAGAATGTTTTAACATAGATGTTTAACTAAGCCCCCTTCCCCCCATAGTTATAGGTAAAAGAGATACCCTGTCAATAGCTACTATACCTGTGCCACATAAAAAGTGATCTTGTAATACATTCTGTAACACTTTGTGATCTACATGTAACTGCTAAGTTGCAATACTACCGTTGCAAACCTGCAAAGTATGACTTGCTGGTATACCAGGTCGCAAAAACCCCGTGTGTGTATTTGTACATATACGTATAACGTACACCCCCCACCTGGCCCCTGCCCGACCCCCATGTTAATGTGCTAAGTGTTTGATTCTACAGGGTTTCATCTTAGGGTTGGGCTGGTATGATGCATTTTATTTGTGTTTCTGTGGGTAGTTAAGCATCTAATGCATTGTAATTGCAGGACTTTTCTACTCATTCATCTTGTGTAGCTTGTGCATATGTGTGATTTACCCCACCCCCCACGCGGCATGTGCGAGATATACCCCTAGACGTGTATGACACACACAAGCCTTGCACCTGGTGCCAATTGTTTCACGTGAAACATTCAAGTGTTACAATATAACAAAACCCTGGCCTCGCGCATACGCACATACACGCGCGTTCTAACACCTAAACAAAAAGCCCTACCTCGCAGCTTGCACTAGAACGAATCAGGAACGAATCACTTGCCAAGCGATACACCAAAGAAAAACAATAAAAGGTTTCCAATGTTTTCAATCACTTATAAGAAAAATACAAGAAAAGCAAAAAAACTTCTTGCGTTATTCAAATCAATCTGGCCTAACTGTATTCACCGAAGCGGTTGAGACACACACCGCCAAGGCCATAGGGTTCCACCCGCTAAGTGACGCAGCTACGGCGAGTAGCACACCACGGCGAAGCGGCATAAGGGCCAAGCTATTTGACATAGCGTTATGTGACGCACCCCCACGCTTTTCGGCTTGATACGTGGGTCTAGACTAAAACAAGCTCACCTTGGCCTGACATACTAGGGTGCACCGATAGGCGGCAAACGGCGTGACGTGGCTAGATATACTAGCAGTCTCACAATGGGCGTCCATGGCTGAAAGGGTGGCCCGTAGCAAACGCAAAGCGGGACGATACAAGTTTATATAAGGGGTGCATCTGTATGGGTGCGCCTTGATATGTAAACATGGGAGGTACAGACAATGTTCAATTTTAGCACACGCAAGGTAGGTGGTATTCGCTTTGTAAAGATAGGCAAGCTTTGCTTTTCGTTCTGTCTCACTAAAAAATTCACACCTGTTGGAGGGTAAGACAATGAGCAATTACAAACTGATAGGCGTTGGCACAAACGCTAAGACACGCAAGGGCGATGGCTCTGAGTATATGACAGGAATTCTATACATGACGCCTTGGAAAGTATTGGTAGGCGATAAGACTTACAACAGTTGCAGTATGGCCGAACAAGCTGGATGCATTAAGGCTTGCCTAAACACCGCTGGACGTGGCGCAATGAATTGTGTGCAAGCTGCACGGGAACGCAAGGCGCAGTGGTTCTACAGGGACCGTGACAGTTTCATGATCCAACTCATGCAGGACATTGCCAAGTTTCAAAACTACTGCACCAAGCGTGGTATTCAACCCGTGATCAGACTTAACGGCACGACAGACATACGCTGGGAGCTTATCAAGATTGATGGGTGTACAATATTCGAGTTGTTCCCACGTGTGGCATTCTATGACTACACCAAGATTGCTAACCGCAACACGTCACACATTCCCAACTATCACTTGACGTGGAGTTACAGCAATGCATCGCCTAAGTATGCAGCGATGATGCAGACAGCCCTTGACCGTGGCATGAATGTGGCAACAGTATTCCGCAAGGCGTTTGACTATGCCAACACATGGATGGGCTTGCCTGTAGTGAATGGTGATGCAGATGATCTGCGCATCCTAGATCCACAGGGTGGCCACATCGTGGCGCTGTATGCCAAGGGCAAGGCTAAGAAAGACACCAGCGGCTTTGTGGTGGATGCATAAACTGAAAGGATAAGACAATGAACGTAGAACAATTACGCTCTGAATGTAGGCTTAGGATCAACATGGCCATGGAAAGGGCAGAACAAAAAGAGTTTGCGGATTATGTGATGTTGCGCCAGCAAGCTTTCGATGACGCCTTGCAACAAGCTTGGCAGGATATGTATCAAAATTTCAAAGAGGACATAGGCTAATGAAAGGTAAGACTATGGAAATTGACACAATCGCTACACATGATGCACAGGCTATACAACGTCTTGTGGACAAGGGCGAACCTTTAAGCACAACAGCCGCAGATTTTGGATACACACCCAGCGAGGCGCAAGAACTGTTAGACCACGCTGCGAACAACCACCACATTCTTGTGGGTTGGTGGAAAGGATAAGACAATGGACCGCCAAGATTTACGCTCATGTTCAAACAATCCCAGCAACCCAAACCAAAACGCTTGTGCCTACGCTGTAGCACATACCTTGTTTGTACACGATGAGGTGCGATACCTGCACACTTGGGGTGATATGCTTAGAGCGGTGCGCAAGCTGTGGTCTATGCGCAGTGTGGCATCTGTGGTGGGTGCTACCAAACGTGACAAGTCGGTGGGTGCAATACGTAAAGACCTGATGAAACACGCAGCCAAACACAGCGATGTGTCCAGCTATGTGATCCGCGTTGATGGGCATGTGCTACTGATAGACCGTGAAGGTCGGACGCTGGTAGACACTGCGCCACGATTGAGAGATAGGCGCAAGGTGCTGAACGTGTATGGCGTATACGTCAAACCCAGCGCTTTACAGAGACTGGCACGAAAGATGAGAGGATAACACCATGACACGCACACAACGCACCGCACTACGCAAACGCAAGGAACGCAACCAACGCATCTGGTGGTACGTTCAAGACACACTAGGGGCGCTGGGCCTATTCGGTATCTGCTATGCCCTGTCATTCATCCCTATGCTTTGGAGTTAAGACAATGGACATGCAAAAGTATTACGCACAGCTAGTGGGCTGTAAGATTGTAGACTTTCGGTTTGAAGAGGACGAGTATGCTTACGCTGGTGACAATCCCTTCCCAGTGTTTACCTTGGAGCTAGGCGGTCAACGTGTAGAGTTGGCGTTGTCTATGGATGAAGAGGGCAACGGTGGTGGCTTTGGTTTTATTGAGGGGGTGAAATCATGAGCAAGGGTATAGTGATCAGCCTGTATGACTTCACAGGCGAGGCACTCAAGCCATGGGCAGAGGCAGGCTATACTTGTTTAGCTTTCGACATCCAACATCCCGAAACACCCCGTGTAGAGTATGTAGGGGAGGGCAGCATAGAATACATAAGAATGGATCTGTGGGACATAGAAAACATCTATAAGCTGCGTGATATGTTCAAGCCTTGTAACGTTGTGTTTGGTATGGCCTTCCCTGTCTGCACTGACATGGCCGTGAGTGGTGCTGCCCATTTCAAACACAAGGCAGAGCGTGACCCTGAGTTTCAGACTAAGGCAGTCAAGTATGCGGTGTGGTGTGCTGACTTCTTTGAGGACTTTTGTGTGCCGTACTTTGTGGAGAACCCTGTCAGTGTCTTGGCTACCAAGTGGCGCAAGCCTGACTATAAGTTTCACCCCTACCAGTATGGCGGATACATCCCTGACACAGAGGCAGAGCATCCACGCTGGCCTGAGTACATCGCACCAAAGGATGCCTACCCAAAGAAGACTTGTCTGTGGACAGGCTGTGGTTTTAAGATGCCAGACACTAAACCCGTGACCGTACCTGTAGGGTACAGCACACAATACAACAAGCTGGGTGGTAAATCCCAGCGCACTAAGGATATACGCAGCGCAACATCTAGAGGCTTTGCCAAGGCTGTGTATGAAGCAAACAAAGTAGAGGAGAAGATATCATCATGACTGTATATGTAGCATCTAAAGAAAGAGTAAACTACGAGCCTGTCTTTAGTTCCGACGTAAAGGAACCTAGCTCATTTCACCAGCAAGAGGGTAATGAGTTTACATTTTATAGCCCTACTATGTTTGGGTCTGGAGAGATGAGAATACGGAATGAAGAAGTGACTATTTCTGTCAACGGAGTATCCACGCAGAAGATGTTTCATGCAGCGCTTGATTGCCGACAAAGCTGTGACTACCTGCTTGAGATACTGACTAGCAGACGCTACTGCGTGGAGCGTTTGAAGAACATACTAAAGCAAGATGGCGAGCTAGATTAAGAGGAGAAGACCAATGCCTAACTGGTGTATGAACAGCGTGACTATCACGACACAAGACAAGCAGACACTCGACGCTATTGTAGAGGCTGCAAAAGAGAGCCGCTTGCTGGAGTACCTAGCGCCTATCGGTGAGTGGGACTATGGCACAGCGACAGAGACGTGGGGCACTAAGTGGGAGCCTCAAGGAATTGACTGGGAGGTAGACTATGAGAGCCTTGAGGTATCGCTAAACTTTGACAGCGCATGGGGACCACCCATTGAGGCATACATCAAAGCAGAGGATGTGCTAGGCGTGAGTGTCTACGCAGAATACTTTGAACCTGGGATGGCCTTCATTGGACGCTATGATGATCGTGAGGATGAGTGCTACACCTACGACATTGAAGATGAGACAAGCAAGGAAGACATTCCTGTTGACCTACAGGATTCGTGGAATTTAGAATACGAGTTTGAGAACTACCGTGAAATGATGGAAGAAGAAGGAGAAGACCAATGAACT
>Ga0209555_10001137_pt1 | contig 21083 bp, 31 predicted proteins | sample SaaInl85LU_5_DNA_FD_184643 | JGI IMG/M metagenome (GOLD analysis project Ga0209555, IMG submission 184643) | Marine microbial communities from expanding oxygen minimum zones in the Saanich Inlet - ESP_85LU_5_DNA (SPAdes) (version 2) | ecosystem: Environmental > Aquatic > Marine > Intertidal... | reverse complement strand
ATCTTTTATTTTAATTCTATAAGTTCCGTTGTGAGGTAACTTAACGTTCATTCTTACCTCATCCACCACAATTGAAGATTCTAACTTAATACCCATCACATCGTTTATAATTAATGATTCAGGTGTCGGTATTTCATTTGGTTCTATGGGTCCGAATGGTTCTTCAGGATTACAAGATAAAACTGTAATCATGGTTAATAATAAAAGTATTTTTTTCATTTTTTATTCAATTATAAAGTTTATTGGTGTACCATCTGTTTTTACCCCTTCCTTTACTCTAAAAGAGATTAGTCCTGATGTGTTCTGTATTGTGGTTTTAGGTGTGAAAACTAACTTATAAGGGGTTCCCGTCATTATTGTTGACGTAAAATTTATATCGAATGACCCAACATTTACCTTACCCTCATTTTCGATATGGTTAGAGAAATTTGTCATTTCATTACCCGTATTAAAGATAACTTCTTTTAAGGTTAATCTTGATCTATCGTACTCAATATTAAATTGTGACCCCACCATACCGGTAATTTGTGAGTTTATTGAGAAAATAACTTCATTATTAATAATTTCTGATACTAAATCGATATTTGAGTTACTATAATTAAATTTAGATCCAACCGATTTATTACTTCTTACGTTTGATTTGTTAAATGATGTAGAATTGGTAGATGTAGGTTCAAAAGAATGTGAAAAGTTAACGTCCCCACTCAATGCATGTGCAAAATCAAAGGATTTATTATTGTCTGTTGGTTTTATAACATCGTTAAAAGTTACCACACCCTCACTGTTTATTTCCCCAAAGGTATCTTTAAGTCCTGATATGTTAAATACAGAAGATTCTCTACTTATAAATTTATAATCTGTAGTGATTCCCTGCAAATACGCCAATATTAGATATGAATCAGAAAAATCGACATTACCGTCCCCATTTACATCTGATAGTAAAGATTGTATTTTATAATCAAACGTGGACGTTTGTTCGTCAGGTGACGATCCGGCACCTATAGATTCAGTGAAAACCAATGCTAAGTCAGACACCGTCACAACATCACTAAGATATTCTGAAGTTGGTGATAGACTAATATTAACATAGTATTCAACATCGTTTTCCAAACCAACCACTGTCGCCTGACCACTATCATCAAACACTCCCGACATTAATGGTTGTTCTGAATTACCATTTAACCGTATTGTGTATGAATAATCACTACCAACGGATATATTTTGACTAATAATATTTGAAAATAGGTTAAGTGTAACAGTACCCGCGTCCCCTCCTTGAATATTATCTAACCCTATGTTTTCTTGTCCGGTCACATCTATTTGTACCCCATCAATGTCTTTATAGTTTACCCAATTCATTTTAATTAGGTTATCGTAATTATTATAATTAGAATTTGACTTATCTTTCAACTTGAAGTAATAAGTAATAAAATTATTATCACTAACGAATGGGTTTGCATCCTGTATGGTAACCCTATCTACGGTCCAATCTAAACTTGTTTGGTATGTCGACGAACCACTTAACCAACTAATGTATTGTCCGTCAAAATCCGTTAAATCTTTAGTTTGGTCAAAATTAAACTTATACCCATTCCAAGAATTTCTAGCTCTCTGAGCATTAGGGTTTGACTGTAGTCCCCAATCACTGTCGATATATGATAGTAATTTATTGTTATACTCAAAGTCAAATTGTGATAAATAACCATCATTTTGGTTATTACCCTTTATATATTTAAAACTCACAACTAATGTGTCTCCGACCATAGTGACCGTATTTGTTGTTGTATAATCTAATCTAGATTGTGAGTACGTAGACACACAAAATAATACACTAATCAATAAAATTAATTTCTTTCTCATTTTAATAAATTTTTAATTATGTTTTCACAAACTTTTTTTAATGCGATAGACGCGGTTTGTTGGTTAAATGTGCCGTCTTCGGCAACGATAAGAGTGGATGTCGATATTTGTTTAGATTGTCCCTTCTGAGTGGTGGTCTTTACAATTTTACCATTAACAGATAGTTCACCTATGGCAATTATCTGTGTTAATGAAACATCTTTATGGTATAAACCGAAACTCTTACCTATGTTTTTAACATCAAAAAAGACCAACCTCACATTTATTTGTGTGGTGGCCCTTTCTGTAAGATCATAATCTAAATCTAATAAGATTTCTTCTAAAATGTTTTTAACGCCAACAGATAAGTTGCGATTACCAGCAAATCGACCCATACGGATCTCATTTGTCACTTCTCCCACTTTTATGGTTGTGGGTTGGTTGTCATTCTGCATAAATAAAATAACAATACAGATGCAGAAGATTTTTACTAAATTTAGTATTCCTAACTTCAATGTAACACTTTTTTATTGACATCAATGTGGAAGTTCGAAGACCATATTGACGTTATTTTTATATAAAATTAAAACAAATGTTTTAACTTTACTATAAATAGTTTTTTAATTTGTTTTGTACCAAAAAACTTTAAAAAATCGTCTAAAATAGTCCTTCTTCGGGTAATTCGTGGTCATAAAAATATTCTTCCAATATTTCTATTATAAAATCTTCATCACATTCAATAACATCTTCCTCATCCACAGAAAGTGTTGAATATAATTTTATATCGTTAAGAGTAATATGTGACGTTCTAGTTAAATCACTATCCGGGTCTGTAGTGAAAATGACAGTAAGTATCTGACTTACTTCATCATAAAAAAAATCTATTATTTCCATAATTATAGTTTGAATACCTATAACTATTAACAAGTTTATGAAAAGCCTCCGTGAACTAATTTTGGGTCAACATGTGTCCCATTTTTTAAAACTTCATAATGTAGATGTGGTCCCGTAGAACTACCCCTAAATGGGTCGTTTTTACCACCCCCTGTATAACCGATTATTTGTCCTTTTACGACAGGATCGTTTTTTGAAACCACCCACTTACTAAGGTGACAATATTTTGTTACGTATTCCCCGTGTTCTATTTTTATAAAACCACCACAAGGGTTACTACCGGTATTTTTGGCCGCAATTACCCTACCATTGGCGGGAGAATAAACAGGGGTACCCGATTTTGCATATAAATCTAAACCTTTATGGTCCTTACTTGCGTTACCACTAATATTCCTTGGTCCGTAATCACTATTAATACGTGTATCTTCTAACGGTAATATATTAAACTTCGTAAATTCCTCAGGAGAACTATTCTCGGGATCAAAGTTAGGGTTTATATCCGTATCTAAATTAAGGTCACTATTATAAAGTAAATTATTAAGTAATTCGGCACCGAATTTATTACTTCTTAGTTTCGACCACATATCAATAACAGAGGTAACCACATTTTTCTCCTCCTCCTCAATAATACGAAGTTTGACTATATTTATAAGTTGTGACTCCTTTAGTTTAATTTTCATATTAAATAAATATATAGATTATTATAATTGTTTATGTTAAATTGGAAGGAAATAAAACGAGACTATAACCGTTCCTACTCAAGGTTCATTGAAAATATGTTCCCTTACGTGGGTGTGTTGTGTCCATCAACGTTACAGAGTTATGATATTAAGAAATTATATTATTTTTTCGATGATCAATACGTCTTTTTAACGATTGAAAGAATATGTGTTAATCATTGGGTTTACACAATAACGTTAGGTGATGGTAAGGTTTACTCATCAGGTCGAGGGGACCTAACATGTAGAGAAGATGCAGAGATAAATGGGTTTGAGGAATGTTTCTCTATATTAGAAAAACAACTATGTTTATTCGGTATAGAGTATTGACAAAGTAAAAATATTTTACTATCTTACTTCATAACGGAAATAATAAAACGTGAATAGACACTAATAAATAAAAATTTTAAACTAAGAACTATGTCAGTATTTGGAATGTCAGATGACGAAAGAAAAAAAATCCTTAATAAACATAAGGAAGCAACTAAATCACACTACTTAAAGAAAGATGAATTAAAAAAGGGTGTTCAACCCCCTAAAAAAGATAAACCCTCTAATTAGAGGGTTTTTTCTTTACTTTTTGGTTGGGTTATTTTTTAGGTTTCCTACCCTTTCTATTTGTACCCTTTACGGCATCAATTACGTCACCGGTTTGTTCGGTCAAGTTCTTTGCGGCTTTACTAACATCACCTAATTCCTCCTTAACTCGATTAACCCTACGTTTAACTTCTTCAGACGTATTTTTAACTTTGGTCTTCACTTCGTCAACCTTATCCTCAATTACATCTGGAATGAAGTCATTATCATCATCTTTTATCTTACCCCTTTTAATAAGATAAACCATAACACCCAATAAGAGGGCTAATAATACTAAAATAATTAAAAATGTTTTCATAACTTCCTTTTATAATAAATACATAAAAAAACCAAAATAGTCGATTAATCCTATATTTATGAAGATGTTACGTATACTATTTATTGTACTGTTTTTGAGTCTTTTATCTTGTCGAGCAACTAAAAATCGTGGGACGTCATATAAAGTGAGGACTCACAGAATAAACCCTCTTTCAGTACTATTTATTAGTAACCCCGAATTAAAGTACAAATACTATAAAAAAAATCTAAGTAAAGGTAATGATAAGGATAAAAATAAGTGAATCTCAGTTTGAAAATCTAAAGTCCACTCTAAAGGAAGATTTAGATTATAATAAAGTAAGTGATGCATCACCTAACAGTGATGAATATGATATGGATGAAGGTAAAAGAACATTATCTCGAACAAGAAAGAAAAGATTATTCTCAAAGGCCGAGATAATGTCAAACCCCAATAGGTTCAAATACTCAGATAGAGTAAAAAAAGGTATTAAATAGAATATACAACCACACCTATACTGGTGGCAACAATCTCACCGTTTTGGTCGTTATTTAGATCAATCTCAACATCATTATCTATGGTAATTACACCGCCATTCTCTTTTTCCACATCTACACCTTCCCATGATAGTTTAATAGTAATAGTCTCCTCTGTCGGGTCATCACTATCGCCTTCATAGTATGTTATGTCTGCCTCTATTTCCTCTGGTCCTTGTATGTCATATAAAGATACGTCTTTAATACCCCAAGATCTGTGTTCCATTTCAATTAAATATGATACCCTAACCTTATATGAACACTCAACTAACTCAACTTCGTTACCGTTATATTTTAACTCGCCACCATAATTAAAATCAATAGTACATTCTGTTTCGTACCTATCGTTATTAATGCTCTCATTTAAATTTTGTGAAGAAACATGTTCCGTGATTTTATTTAGTTGTTCCGTGGTCAATATGATTTTTTTCATGATATTTCTTTTATTGATAAATATATTATAATTCTAATTAAGACAAAATTAAATAAAAATTTGGTATTAACCCATAAAATGGGTATTTTTGTGAAATAACAAATAAACAACTATTATGGGTTTACCTAAAAACAAACATATTGTGTATGGTTTAATGTTAATTGTATACATTTTAACTTCGTTCACACCAAAGGTGAGTGACAAGTATACTACATTTGAGAAAATAGATCTATTAGAGGTTAGTGTACCCATTAAAGAGAAACCTAAAGAAATAATAAAAGAGGTTAACGAATTAGAGTTATTCTTAAATAAAATTGGGTTCAAAGAAAGTGGTAATCGATATGATGTGGTTAATAAATACGGGTATATGGGTAAGTACCAATTTGGTAAATCCACACTATCTGATTTGGGTTATAATGTATCTAAAAAAGAGTTCCTAAACGCCCCTGAAATGCAAGAGAGTGCAATGATCGATTTATTAAAACATAATAAACGTAGATTGTCAAGAACAATTAAAAAATACAAAAACACCACTGTTAACGGTGTATATATTACTGAATCGGGTATACTTGCATCTGCACATTTGGCAGGTGTTGGAGGAGTAAGGTCATACTTAAAGTACGGTAAAAATAAACAGGATGGGTTTGGGACTAAAATATCGACCTATATGAAAAAGTTTGGTGGGTATAAGATAAAACTAAAATAAAAAAGAGACCTATATGGTCTCTTCTTTTTCGTTAATAGGTCCTTGAACCTTACTATCAATTGTGTTGTATGGTTTATCGAAATCATACTTATCTGAGTCTACAGGTAGGAAGGACGGTTTCCCTACAGACTCCCAAGTCTTATGGGAAAGTATTGTTACTTCTGCGGTACCATCTATAATGTTATCTATGACGTAGAAATTATCACTACTACTCTCATTACCATCTTTAGAGTATGTTTGAACAACGTACGTTGTTTGTTCATCAATTTGTTCCTGTAAATTATCTTTTTCTATATCATCAGATGGTTCTTCTTCAGGTGTTGGATTAACATCGTCAACTTTTTCATTCTCACCATCAAAATCGAAGACACCATAATCTGTTTTTAATTCTTTATAATCTGGTCCGTATTTTATACCATTTAGTTTAACCCACTCACCGGTCGACCCATCTAATATCCCAATAAGTCGATTATCTTTACTTTCTACAATTTTTATATCACTATCTTGTTTAGAGATAAAAACAGTCTTAAATTGGTGTTTAATTATGTTTAACATTATTGTGGATATTCCAAAATATTTGGGATCCATATTGTTTTCTTCGGCAACTCTAAGTAGTTTTTCGGATAGTGCTCCCTTTACACCACTTCTATTAATAAGGTATTTAAAGGACTCATAATTGTTAAACATGTCATCAACATTATTATTGGTAAGTTCATTAATGTAGAATCTTACCAAATCATCATCCATAGACTCAAATGAGGACTTTTTAGATAATATACCACCGTTTTGTATGTAACGAACCTTTAAAGGTCTCTCAACTCTTCTAAATTCGTATCTATTGCCCTCGGTTTCATTAACTCTTGTTGCCACATCTGTTTTTACATTTAATTCGTCTACCTCGTTATAAGGTTTAACTTTTAGTTTAGATAACGCCTCTTCATTTCTTAACTGTGGGTAAATGCACTGAAGACAAGAATTAACATCATTATCTTGTAATTTTATCTTAGCATCACCATTAGTGTTTGGTAAATTAGTTATTCTGAATGAATATTCGTCACTACTATTTGTTAATGGTTGTACAACACTTAAGTGGAATTGATTCGTTGGGTCCTTAGTTTCATCTATTACAAAGTAGTAACTTCTCTCATTTCTATAACTAGCCCATAGATTCCCCATACTTTGTTCTCCGGGTTTATTTGTTACACACCACTTGTTTGATCTGTCAGGGAAATTTTCAGATGCCACTTTTTGTTGATAATATCCGAAGAGAATTGAATCTCTTTGATTTTTAGGTTCATATATTCTAAAACCTTCACCATCGTCGTAAATTTTAAGACTATCACCCTTCCAATAATTTTCTGAATAGGCAACTTTTTCGTCTTTACTAACCCCACCTTTTTCATAGAAGTATTCTTCAGAACTCATAATTGTTTCTAAATTAATATTAAATTCTAAGAATAAACTCTTTATTTGTTTTAGGTTGTATTTAGTTATATCTTTTAGGTTTTTCGGGTCAAAAACCGATGTGTCGTATTCACCATCGAACCTATTTAAGAAAGACTTTACTTGAGGTCTTTTCGTCGATAATTTATCTTTTAATGGTGGTATTACAGTACCATCATCATCTTTTCCCCCCATAAAACGAATTGCAATAAATTCGACGTCTTGTATGGTTAGACCGTTATTTTCTTTCTTCCACTGATCGTGTAAAAAACTAAGTAATTTTTTATTTTGGAACTCCTCAAGGAGTATGTCGTAAACGATATTTTTTAGGTTCATAATCTATAATAAACTTTTGTACCATATAAATATATGGAAATATGTAATAATTGTAACCACATAATCAATAAGTTTACGTTTTATGTGTCTTTAACATATATATTAATAAACTTATAATTACACATTAAATGGAAAAAGTCATTTTAAAAAAGGGGTTCTACACCATATACGAAATAAAAAAACGTGGGTCGGTCACCTATAAGGTAGATAGCGGTAAACTCCTGTTTGTTGCAAGATTTAAAAAGTATATACCAAACCCGTATAGGGACGTAAAGGAGTTTAAGACAATTGAGTCGGCAACCAACTACGTAAGTAAGAAGTTAATGGTAGGTAAACAAAGAAAGAAAAAAGTAATATCCAAATTACCTAAATCTCTGTATTTCATATTAATGAAAGAACAGAAAACCGGGATAACCTTCGTTAAGATAGGGATAACATCTAAAAAGTTTATTCTAAGAAGATTTTCTAAATATCATGGATATGAGGGGTATGTGATTGAATCTATACTAAGGAGGATTGACACTCCAGATGCGGAAAAGGTGGAGAAAAAAATACATAAGACACTTAAAAAGAAAAAGTCGGTAAAAAGTTACCGACCTGTTCTGAAGACATTCGGAGGTTACTCTGAATGTTATGATTTTAAATGTTTTAGTGAAATTGCTAAAGTATTTGACGATTGCACAAAATCACTTTAACTTAGACCAATCCAAGAAAGAAACTTATCGATTATATCGCCATATTCGGATTTACAATCGTCCATTATCTTCTTTTCTTTATCGTTCAGGGATTTACCTGTAGAATAACCCCAAATACCGTCAGTATCTAAGTACTTCTTTGTGGATTGGAATTTTCTTACGGCCTCTTTAGTTGTGTCACCATGTAGACCATCTATTTTTAAGTTAGACCCAACCACTTTATTTAAAAAACATTGTATTGTTTTCTTTGCATTTTTTTCGTCAGTTTGTTCTGATAATAATTTTTCTTCAACAACATTATCTAAAATGTTTTTGACTTGACTCTCAGTAAAAATATATTTTTTCATATTAAATTATTTTAAAAGGGTGGAAAGGTACCCGGCAACCCTTTGACTTCTTTCGTTTAAGAATTGTAAATCTTTATTTCTTAGTGATTTCTTTTTAAGGTAATCACAACCTAATGACCCGATACATTTATTTGTTTTTATGTCAAATAATCCAACCGCATATGATGATTTTGTACCTGTTGTTTCTCCGGCTGATTTTAATCCATAAGTAGCAACTTTTGGGTCACTATAGTCCTCTATATAAATATGTCCTTCACTTAATAATTGTTCTGTTGCCCTAGAATATAAACTAATTGGTAAATTACTAAAGATATGACCTATTGAACTGACTCCGGGAGACGATACCTCATACATAATCGAAAATTTTTGTATCGACCTATTAGTGATTAGGAAGTGACCTCCGTTATGGTACATTTGTATCCACACCCTATCAGACCCTAATTCGGACATTATCGAGTCCAACTCATCCAATATCACAGATGATTGCTCGACCTCATCAACAATGGGATCTTTAAATTCATCCTTTTTTAATTTATTTTTAACTACTTCCACCACGCTCGGACCGATAACCGCAGTTATTACCGAAACCACTATAACACCAAATATTTCTAACATATGTGTATCCATATAAATTTATATATCAATAAATACAAGCTTTTTTGATGTTCAACAAAAATAAGATAATTTTTTTCGTTTATTTCCAAAATAAATTTATCTATATTCAAATTATGAGTAAAATTATAAATCTATTCGGGGGACCGGGAATTGGTAAATCGTCTATTGCATCGGGAATCACCTACAAGTTAAAGAAGAAACACATTAATTGTGATAATCCATACGAATTCCCAAAACTACTAGCTTGGGACGAAAACCACTCCGCAATAAGAGACCAACTTTTTGTTTTGGCCAATCAACATAGAGGAATTGTTAAATCATTTAATAAGGTTGATTATATAATTTTAGATTCTCCCATACTTTTATCCATGGTTTATAAAAATTTATATAAATCCGATGAGTACCCAGCGACACTTTATGGGGATACCTTCGATAAATTAGTTTTGGATATTTATAACAAATATGAAAACATAAATATTTTATTACAGAGAACCGAGGGTAAACACAACGATTCTGAAAGATACCAAAATTTAGAGGAATCCAAAAAATTGGATTTTGAAATTGAGGACACATTAATAAAATATGGGTTGGAATATCATAAAGTTAATGTCGATGACAAAGCACTTAAAAAAATACTCAAAATTATATTATGAAATTAGGAATTATTACAAAATTAACTTTCTCCCTACTATTGGTGGTTGGTTTAAACACACACGCACAAAATAAAGAGGGGGGATTAATTAAAATTAAAAATAACGTTTTTAGTGTAGAATATTCCGAGACATTGGAACAACCAATATGGGTTATCTATACATCAAAAAATAGAGTTAAGAACGTGGACAGGGGTTCTATGAATTTCCATACTGAGGAAGGTATTCACACTTCCGACAATAAAGATTATTATAGAAATATATGGGATAAAGGTCACATGGCACCCGCAGCGACATTCTCAGACAGTAAAGAGAACCTATTTCTGACATTCTCATATTTGAATTGTTCATTACAAAACAAATACCTCAATAGAGGTGAGTGGAGATTATTAGAAGCTCAAGAGAGGGTTTGGGATGATACTGAAGATCTTATTATAAAGGTTATTTCTATATATAATAATAAGAGTCTTGTGTTAAGTACTGGTGCTACTGTACCATACGCCTACCACAAACACATTAAATTTGTGAAACAGAATAAAATTAAGTGTTATTATTTTTTAAATGATAGACCGGTTAAAGGGTGGGAAGATCATGATAACACAGATAAATGTGAAATTAAAACCGATTTTATATTTTAATGCCGTCATTTCCATTAAATAAACGACCGGTAAGAAACATAAATGGTGAACTTTATATCATACACGCCGAATACCAAGAAGGTAGGGTGAAAAATATCCAATTAGTGAAAGAATGGTTAGGTGTTGAATTTGCATTTAGAGTGTACAAAAACAACACCTTAGTTTTTTGTGAATTAATAGAGTGTGTAAAATACGAAGAAATTACTTAACGTTAATTTTCCTAACTCTTTTTACGGGTTTAATTGCGCTATAGATAGAACTAAAATTTCCCATTATGTTTTTAAAGATAGATGCCAACTCATAGTTCTCGGACTCCTCATTCTTTTTCCAAAGAATTGTCACCAAACTGAGAAACTCGTTTTCGGTCATTTTTATCTTACCACCTATTGATTGGTTAACCAACTTTAGTGTTAAATAAGAAAGACCTCTCTTCTTATCTTCAGTTAAATTAAAATACTTAGTAATATCAATGTTACTAGTAACGTTTCCGTTAATCTTTTCAATTAGTTGTCTAAATGAAGGGTGATTAGTGTCTACATTTATTCCCATAAGTTTTCTCGTTTATTAATAAATATCACATTACCACGTAATTTTTATTTACCCCACTTACCTTGAGACACAATTTGACAAATAATCCCATAAACTGATAGGTCCTGATATGTGTCTTTCACTGACTCACCAACATTATCTTTGTTACCTAAAACAACTAATTGTTTCAACCTCTGTATTTTATCATTCATCCTGAACCATAAACCCATTTGAGACATTTTTCGATCCTCTTTTTTCTCTAATGAGGTCCCTAAAGAAATATTATCAGGACCATAATTTGATTGTTTTAAACAAAATAATTCATATTGTTCATTAAGTATTGATTTGAATAGGTCTGTCGTTTCTGGATATTGTTTTTCAACTTCACTCACTACTTCTGGGTTATTGTATTTTTGCATATATTTATATTTTATATTAATGTACATAAAAAAACCGACAATAACAAATATTTATAAACTAAAACATAACAACTATGGCATCTAAAAAATCAAAAGAAGAGAAAAGTCAGAAACCAAAAGAATCCGACAAACCTAAAAATCAACAACTTATACAGATGTTATCGTTTAGGATCGTTCCAGCTTACTTCAAAGAAATAGAAAAAGTTGCAGATAAAAAGAATATAACTGTCTCTAAATTAATTCGTTCCTATATTAAAGATGGAATGCATAGAGATAAAGACTTTACTGCCGATGATAAAGGATTTAATATCGGTTAATTATTTATTAAACCGTTCATAAGAACTTCTTGAAATAAGATTATAAGACACTCCCCCAACAAATTGATGGAGTGTTTTTTTATTTGTATAACTCATTGCCGATTTTAGGTAAGAAGTAAAGTTATCGACCCACCCTTTTAAAGTGTATTCAACTTTAACTTCTCGTACGACACCTTCGGACGTTTTTAAATCCTCAATACCCCAAGATTTCTGAACTTCTTTAGTACTCATACCTCTGAAAACTTTATATAGGGGTATATCCACGTTAAACATGTCGAGAGACTCTTTACTGTATTGATCTACCACCTCACGCAAATAACCATTTACTTTAGTGGTTTCCCCACAACTTTCTAATGATTTATTAAAAATCGAACCCAACATAACGTAGTCGGCACCTAAGGCCAATGCCTTTATTACGTCAGAGTAGTTTTTAAATCCACCATCGGCAACTATCTTAGTTTTTATAAGTGGGTTGTTCTTTTTTATTTTATAACAACTACTAATTAATGATGCCATAGGGTAACCCACTCCTGTTTGAACAGTAGTTAAACACCCTCCACCATTTCCAATCCCGATTCTAATATAGTCGACATTTGTCAGTGATAAAATATTGAAGGTATCGGGGTTAGCAACATTACCAACCATAAGGACCATTTTATCCCCATATTTTATTTTTGCCTTATTGGTTGAGGTGAGTAGGTTAGACATGTGTCCATTTGCCATATCAATTAATACATAAATTTGATCACCATTATCGACATCAACCGTATTATCCAAAAATATTTTATTAAAGTCAGTTAAACTATATGATAAGAAATATTCGTGGGAAACATACGAGTTAGTTGGATTCTTAACTCTGGGTAGTACGGGGGTTATACCCAAATCACTAAAGTATTTAATATTTTCGGTTGATATAACGGTATCCATTGGTGCCGTCATTAAAGGTAGTTTTTTGTTATAAACCCCTTGTTCTACAAATTCCTCGTAAAATGGTAATGTTTGAGATCTAGAATTAATAACTGATGTGGATGCTGGCTCTATTAACAGGTCATCAAAATCAAATAATGTCTTATTGTTCATTGTTGTCTTTTTTAATTAATTTATTCCCTTTATCGGTTAGAAAGAAGGTTTCTTCGGTATTTTCATCTTCATAAGATTCCACGACCCCATCCTCCTTTAATTGGTGTAACATAGAACCAACTACGACTTTATTTAAAATAAGGTTAAATTCCTCTTCATTCCAAAAATATTCAATATCTAAAGAGGGATCGTTAACGTACCTTTCCATAATAAGTTCATTAAATAATTTATGGGCATATTCCTTACCAATATCATAATCGTCAAAGAATCCACTATCCGTCAGTCCATTAATAATTGTCCCCACGTGATCCATTACCACTTTAGGTACGTTGTTTGAATTGTTTTCTATCATATGACAAATGTACATATTTTTTTTTAATCAAACAACTACCCATAGTACTTTCTTTTTACCTAAAAAAATTGTATATTGACGTAAACATTAAATTATATGAGTAAAAACGGAAAAATTTTTATACAAATTGCCTCATACAGAGACCCCGAACTACTGAATACTTTGAGGGACTGTATTAGTAAATCAACAAACCCTGACAACTTAGTTTTCGGTATATGTTGGCAACACTCTAAAGATGATGAGTGGGATAATATAGACGAATTTAAAGATGATGAAAGGTTTAGAATCATCGATGTAGACTATAGTGAATCTAAGGGTGCTTGTTGGGCAAGAAACTCTTTACAACAACTTTACGATGGGGAAGAATACACATTACAATTAGATTCCCACCATCGTTTTATTGAAGGTTGGGATACGGAATTAATTAGTATGTTAAAAGACTTACAAGATAAAGGACACGAAAAACCATTACTTACCTCTTATATATCCTCATACGATCCAGAAAATGATCCGTCAGGAAGGGTAAATGAACCATGGTTAATGAACTTCGATAGGTTTATACCGGAAGGGGCCGTTTTCTTTTTACCTGCAACGATACCTAATTGGTCTGAACTGACATCACCAGTACCTGCTAGATTCTATTCAGCACACTTCGCATTCAGTTTAGGGTCGTTCGTTGAGGAAGTTCCTCATGATCCACAATATTATTTCCACGGAGAAGAAATTAGTATAGCTGTTAGGGCATACACCCATGGATACGATCTATTTCACCCACATAAAGTTATTGCTTGGCATGAATACACAAGAAAGGGTAGAACTAAACAGTGGGACGATGATAAGAAGTGGGTGGATAAAAATAACGGATCACATCTTAGAAATAGAAAACTATTCCAAATGGACGGATTAGAGAAAGACATCGATTTTGGTATTTATGACTTTGGAACGGTACGTACGTTAGAAGACTATGAGAGGTACGCTGGTCTATCCTTTAATAAAAGAGCCGTACAGAAATATACTTTAGATAATAAAATTGCACCAAACCCTCCGTTGTATGGGGAAGAGTTCGATGAATCATTCTTAAAAGTGTTCAAACATTGTATTGATTTACATATTTCCAACTTTGGTACGGATAAAGAATATGATTTTTGGGCGGTAATCTTTGAAGATAAAGACGGTGTTTCATTACATAGAAAAGATATGGACTCTTCAGAAATAAAGGGATTACTATCTACAGGTAAAGAATGGTTAAATATTTGGAGAGAATTCCAAACGGAGGAGAAACCACATAGATGGATTGTTTGGCCACACATAAAAGACGGTGATTGGGAAAATAGAATTGAAGGTACATTATGACACAAGAAAAAATAATATTAACATTAACGACAATACCTGAGAGGTTATCGTTTGACCACCCACTGGGTCTCATAAGAGTGATATATTCATTAATGAATATTAAATACGATAATTATGAGATTCATTTTAATATCCCACATATTAATAAAAGAACCGGAGATGAATATATCATACCCAAATGGTTACAGGATTTAAATGGTAGAGATAAACTTAGAATTTTCAGAACAGAAGATTACGGACCATCAACAAAACTCTTACCAACACTCGAAAGAATAACAGACCCTAACCAATTAATAATTGTGGTTGACGATGATTTATTGTACGAATCTAGATTAATAGAGGGACACTTAAAATTAAGGGAAAAGAACGACGATGTTGTATGGGGATTTGCAGGTCTTAATAACTTAGGTGAGAAATTTAAAGATGCAAGAGATAGGTTTGTTATCGGTCCAAACTATGACGTTAGGGTTGGGATTATAGAACACTACAAATCAGTATCATACAGAAGAAGATTTTTTGGTGATGACTTTAATAGTGAATTCCTTACTAAGGGTTGGGCGGATGATCACTTAGTTTCGGCATATATGGGGATGAAAAACATAATTAAAATGGTTGGACACTCTGAATATATACCAAAACACACAAATGAAGAAGAATGGAGAAAGTATGGTGTTGTGGAGTCCTTTCCTGTAATAAAACATTCGGTAACCCAATCAAGAAATGAAGGTTGTAACTCATTCAGACAAGAATCAGAACCATTATTTGATAAAGGGTTGGAGAAATTTCTAAACGTGTAAAATATTGAGTACAATACAACACTACCTTTTCAAAAGATCCTTAGAGGAGGAGAACATACCAATTAAAAACTTTAGGATTGACCACTCAACCCCACATAACTATAATAACGATGTTAAATATAACTTTGTCTTTCCAAAATCATTTATAAGTGAGGTGGAAAAGATAGATACAACAACAAAACCTATCGACTATTATTTTGTGGGCACTATAAAGGGAGGTCATCGACAATTTCTAAAATCATGGAGCAAAGACAATTCAATTATAAAAGAAACATCACAAAATAATTTTATTCACCCTAATAATGATCCAACCGGATATTATGGTGACAATTATTTTAACAAGGACTATTTTAATGAATTGTCTAAGTCTAAATTTTCTTTGTGTCCTGCGGGTTGTTCCGCATTCGATAAGAAATACGTTGATGATCAGAAATTTATGTGGACATACCGATTTTGGGAATCTATCTTAGTTGGGTGTATTCCCATTACCGACGAACCTGACCCTAAGTGGCACATGGACTACAAATTCTATGGTTTAAATGATAACCATATTTATAGAACAGATTGGGTTGAACACAATTTAAAATTATTAAAAAAGAGACATTTTATATGGACAAAAGATTAAAAGTAAACTTCTCACCATGGACGAATTTTGGTGACACATCAGTACCTTACATGTTAGGTAAATTAAAAATACCATTTATTTTTACACATCACACAGTAGATAAAAAAATTCTAATGACAGGTTCTATTTTAGGTGTTGGGGCTAAGAAAGATACCGTTGTGTGGGGTAGTGGAATAATCGATAATGGTGTTAGGCCTCATCCTGAATCAATTTATAAAGCCGTTAGAGGTCCACGAACACTACAGAAGGTTAAGGATATGGGTATTGATACTACAGACATTGCGTTGGGAGATCCAGCAATGTTATTACCTAAAGTATATACACCAACAACAGAAAAGAAATATAAGTTAGGAATTATACCACATATGGTTGATTATGATATAGTTAATATTCACGTTAAGAATAACCCTGATAAGTTCCCTAATACAATTGTTATAGACCCAAACACCAACACTCGTCTTATAGAGTTCTTTATTGATCGAGTTAATGAATGTGAAAAAATTGTGGCAACTTGTTTACATGGTATTATATGTGCACACGCATACGGTATACCGGCAAAATGGATGAAAATAGGAGATAGGTTATGTGGTGATGATGTAAAATTCCACGACCACTTTGAATCTGTTGGGATTTTTGATTTAGAACCGATGGATTTAATCCAAGATGAAAATGTTAATATTCCCGATTTTACATCTACACTCGACATCGAGAAACTTTGGAACTGTAGACCATGGTTAGATGTTTCAGACGAATATTACGTAGATTTAGATAATCCTGATTGGGTCGACGAATGTTATTTTGAGGGATATAAAGATAGAGTATGGACCGACGGGTTTTTTAAATTAAATTAATATGGGATCTAAAGTCACAATGGTAACCGGTCTATGGGACATTAAAAGAGGTGAACTAAATGAGGGTTGGTCAAGAAGTTACGAACATTACTTACTGAAGTTTAATGAACTCCTACAAATTGAAAATAATTTAATAATCTTCGGTGATGAAGAATTAGAAAAGTTTGTATGGGAAAGAAGACAGAAGGAGAATACGCATTTTATAAAAAGAGATAAGGAATGGTTTAAGAGTACATTACCTTTTGATAAGATACAAGAATTAAGAAAAGATGAAACTTGGCTTTCACAATCGGGGTGGTTATCTGAATCAACACAAGCGAGGTTAGAATGGTATAACCCGTTGGTTATGTCAAAAGTTTTTCTTTTAAACGATGCTAAGATTGTCGACCCATTTAATTCTGATAGTATGTATTGGATTGATGCGGGGATTACAAATACAGTACATTTAGGTTATTTAACAAAAGATAAAATCTTAGATAAGTTAAGTAACGTCTTCAACAAATTTGGGTTTGTTTCATTCCCTTATGACGCATCTACTGAGATTCACGGATTTAGTTACCCAAAAATTAATACTTACGCAGGTGAGGATGTTAAACTCGTTTGTCGAGGGGGACTTTTCGGTGGACCAAAACATACAATATCCGATATTAACGGGATTTATTATAATACACTGACTGAAACACTTAACCACGGATATATGGGCACCGAAGAGTCTGTCTTTAGTATTATGTTATACAAACATCCTGATCTTATTGATTATGTGGAAATAGAGGGTAATGGATTAATAACTAAATTCTGTGAAGATTTAAAAAACGACACGTATAAGGTTAAGAACACCAATAAGTACGTTTCACAAAATAGTGACTTAGACGTTAACAACTCAGCATTATATGTTATTACGTTTAACAGTCCAAAACAATTCGAGACCTTAATAAAATCTATGGAGTTGTACGATAATAATTACCTAACTCAACCTAAGAAATTTTTGTTAGATAATTCTTCAGATCTTACAACGACAGAAGAGTATCTTAGATTATGTGAGGAACATGATTTTGAACACATAAAGAAAGACAATTTAGGTATATGTGGTGGTAGACAATTTATTGCCGAACATGCAGACGAACACAATTTTGATTTTTATATGTTTTTTGAGGACGATATGTTCTTTTACAATGGTTTTGACCAAACATGTAAGAATGGTTTTAACAGATATGTTAAGAACATCTATTGGTCGTCTTTGGAAATCACAAAACGAGGGGACTACGATTTCTTAAAATTAAATTATACCGAATTTTATGGGGATAATGGTACACAATGGACGTGGTATAACGTCCCACAAAGTTTTAGAGAATCTCATTGGCCAGAAAAATGTAGTTTACCCGTAAAAGGTATAGACCCTAATTCACCTAAAACGGAGTTTAACAATATTAAGTCTTTAAATAGGATTCCATATATTGACGGTGAAATTTATTATTGTAACTGGCCACAGGTTGTGACTAGACACGGTAATAAGAAAATGTTCCTAACAGAAACGTGGGCACACCCATATGAACAAACGTGGATGAGTTATATGTTTCAGGAGACAGTTAAAGGTAATATTAAACCGGCATTACTCTTAACAACACCCACAGAACATGATAGATTTGACCATTACGATGGAAAATTAAGAAAAGAGTCATAAAAAAACCCCTCATATGAGGGGTTTATTATTTTTAGTCGTTTTTGGCAACTATTAGTCGTTCTTGTAGTTTGAGAACCTTACGTTTTAGTTTCATGATCTCAATCTCAGTATCTGTATAAGTGACACCATTACTCTTTATCCATGATAATTTATCATTATCATATTCTCCCACCGTTAATACATTCTTACCGTCGTAGATCTTCCATATTCCGTCTTTGACGAACTTTTTATCTACTCTCTTATAGAACCCCGTTTGGTGTAGTGAACCTTCCTCACTTTTAACTACAACCTTATATAGGTTGTCTTGGATTTCTATGAGGTTGGTTGTGTGATTGTTTGATGTTAAATCTTGTGATTGTACGTTGTGTACAAATAACACAAATCCTACTAATAAAATAAGTTTTTTCATAATTTTACCTCCTTTTGTTTGTTATGGTCTAATTGACCTTTCTTATAAATATCCCAATGTTATGGAATTGTTAAGACAAAGTTACGAAAATAAAATTAAATAAACAAGAATAAATAAAAAAATCCCCTTATTTGGGGATTGTTATTGTAATATCACTACCTTTTTTACAGATGTCAAAGTCTGACGGGGTTAAATTTTTGTAATAATCCAAATAATAAGAGGTTTTATCAAACTTCACCACCTCATTATCCTTCTTACCCTCCGAAATAATTGTTTTTAGTTGGTTTTCTGTTAATATTACCTTCATTATGACAACTTATATACCTTAGGTTTTCCACCGTTCTCGTATCCTCTTAAAACACGTGAAACTAAGTCACCTGTCCCCCACACTTTTAATGATTCACATTTAGCTATGTTAGATGCGCCTATATCATCTTTTAAACCGTCAATAATACAATTATAACGACCATTTTTCAATGTCTTTATAGTTGCTTTTAACCCATCCTCAAGTGATTCATAATTTCTTACACCAACTGAGTTGTATTTTGTTGCTCCTGGCATACCCTGAGTAGTGTTAAAAGGGTTATATTTACCCGCTTTACCTTCCGCCTGTCTCCAAGCATAAAGAAATGTAAGATTTTGATTAGTTACGGGTGCATTTAAGTTCTTTAGTATTTGTTCGTAGAAGTTTTGATCGGATACACCATCAACATCAACCTCGGAATTAATATGTTTTTCCAAATCTGTTGTATCAATAGACTTACTACGTAGTTTAGAAACCATATTGTTTAACATTTCGGGTGTTGCTGTAACCACACCTTCGGTTTCTTTTTCCTCTTCACTATTAATATTGTCTGAAGTATATTTTTTAACTGCCGACGCGGTCTCAGGTCCAAATAAACCATCAACACCGAAACGTGGTAATGAATACCCTAACATGAGTAATCCGATTTGCATGGATTCTACAGACTTTTTATATTCTATTGAACCTGAAGTCTCTTGAGATAACCCACCACTATTAGATGCGTCTTCCAATGTAGTTAAAAACTCACTTACATCTTTAGACACCTCATCGGCCTTCTTATCATCTTCCTCATCGTCCTTATTTAGAAAGTCGAATAACCCCTCAGTAATAGTATTGGTTTTATCCGAACCATAAGTAAGTGTATGGATTCTTTTAAGGTTCTCAAATATATCGTTTTTCATAATAGTTAACCTTTAAATATGTCACCAGAACATCTACAACTATGACAACCACATTTCTTATGTCTTCTCAACATATAATAGATAAGATAACTTACCGAACCTATTAATAAAACCGTGGTTAACAATTCTTGTATCATGTTCTTTTACATTCTTGACTTTATTACGGTTATTGAACGTTTTAGTTCTTCAATGTCACCTTCCATATCTTGTAATATTTCTTCAGTAGATCTCTCTACGGACATGTCACCGATATTTCCTTCATCGTTCATTCCTTCAAATTCCTTTGTTGGGTCTTGTGGGTTTCTAAGTAGTTGTTCTATCTTATCACCATCACTAGTGTATTGTTGTAGGTATTCTCTTTTTTCGTCGTCATCCATTTGAGTCCATTCACTCTGTTCTGATATAACTTTAGGTTCGAATAACCTTTTGTACTGATCTTCTGTTAATACTAAATTTTTCATTATATATATCTTTTAAAGTCTTTTAAAATTATTTCTTTGTTTTCCCATAAAGTATTCATACCCTTACGTGCCGCATCCTGAGCAACTCCTTGAACACCTACACTTCCGGTTGGGTCCCACTCGTCAATCTCTTCCTTTTTCTTTCCGCAGTCACATTTGGTACATTCGGGTCCACACTCACATTTGTCCTTCTCACAACCACAACCACAAAGGTCTTTATCTTCACTTAGGTGACTATCCACCGCCGATTTTAAATTCTCTTCATCCTTAAATACCGTC
>Ga0209555_10001135_pt1 | contig 21093 bp, 17 predicted proteins | sample SaaInl85LU_5_DNA_FD_184643 | JGI IMG/M metagenome (GOLD analysis project Ga0209555, IMG submission 184643) | Marine microbial communities from expanding oxygen minimum zones in the Saanich Inlet - ESP_85LU_5_DNA (SPAdes) (version 2) | ecosystem: Environmental > Aquatic > Marine > Intertidal... | reverse complement strand
TTTTAGATATTAATTAATAATGAATGAGTCTAAAAATAAGAAAAAATTGTAACAATTATTAAAAGGTTGTTAATTTTTGTTTTCGGTGAAACTTTTTTCGCTCTGGCACGTCTATTGTATTATAATAATTGATTATTAAAAACTGAGAATTATGTATGCTTTAAAGATAAAATATGAATTAGCTCGAGACAGAGCTATAGAATTAATGAAACGAGGATTGGTAAAGGAATACATCGAGCATTTAGCATACATGAATACACTAAAACGTCAATTGATTGCGTTATACAATTAGATAGAATAATAACATTTGGAGTGTTTTAATAGTTTCACTCCAATAATAAGTCACGGTGGTTCGTGACGATAGTTAATAATTCCCGCTTGCGGGGTTAATAAAAAGAAAAGGATTTCATTTTAAATGAAATCCTTTTTTAGGTTTTACACTAAAATGTTACACATTCTCTAAATTATCATCCCAATTTTTTGGTTTTGGGTCGTGAATTTTACCTAAAGATTTTGCTACTATCATTGATACTGTTGCATCTCCTGTAACATTTATGGTAGTCCTCAACATATCAAGAGGTCTGTCTACCGCAAAAATAAGTGTTAACCCAATAGCAATTTGTTCTGGCGAGAATTTACCTACTGCTTGTAATACAATAACTAACATAACCATTCCAGCCCCAGGAACCGCAGCCGAACCAATAGAAGCCATCAGAGCTGTTAACACAATTGTCAACTGATCTGAGGTAGTTAAATCTACTCCCAGTGCCTGTGCAATAAACACAGCAGCAACTGCTTGATACAAACTTGTGCCATCCATGTTTATTGTGGCTCCAACCGGAAGTACAAAACTTGAAACTTCTTTGTCTACACCTAAATGTTCTTCTACACGTTCCATTGTTACGGGAAGAGTGGCAGCAGAACTGCTTGTGGTAAATGCGAGTAATTGTGCTGGAGCTAATTGTTTCAAAAACCAAAATGGATTTTTCTTTACTATTAGAGAGACTAATAGTAGATAGAACACGATCATTAAAAGCAATCCGCCAATAACGGTAAGCGAATAAATGATTAAGGCTTGAATGATTTCCCAACTTTCTGCCGAAACAATAACAGTTGCCAGAAGAGCAAATACTGCAACTGGTGCTGTTATCATAATTAAATCAACCATTTTGAGTACGACATCGTTCAATCCATCAAAAAAATCTTTGATTGGTTTGGCACTTTTTTCAGGAATCAGCAACATCGATATTCCAAAAAATATAATAAAGAAAATGACTTGAAGCATATTGCCGTTGTCACCTAAGGCTTTAAACAAGTTACTTGGAATCATATCAACTACAAAATCGAGAGGACCACTTTCTTTTTGCGAGGCAGCCGTAGAAAGTTTAGAGGTGATTCCCGAATTCCCCTTGTAAGTTTCTTCTAGTTGTTCCACAGTTTCGGGCGAAATACCTGATCCAGGTTGAACTATATTTACTATTACCAATCCAATGGAAATGGCAACAACCGTTGTACCAATGTATATTAGGATTGATCTTCCTCCAATTTTCGCAAATTTAGAGATGTCTTTTAAGTCAGAAATTCCCTTTAGTAATGAAGCAACAATCAAAGGAATTGCAATCAATTTTAATAAGTTCACAAAGATGGTTCCTAACGGTTTTATCCAATCAATAGTAAAATCTTTTCCTCCATTAATTTGCATCATAATGACTCCAAAGAATACTCCAAGGAACATTCCTATTAGAATTTTTAAGTGTAAGGGTAATTTTTTCATAGGGCTAAATATATATAAAAGGTGTTTAAAAACCGTTTTAATTCATCTGAAATAGAATTTACAAGCAGAATAGATTTAAAAAATGTAATACCTTTATACCATGAATTTAGATTGGTTACAAAGCGAGGAAAATTCCTTAATATATATAGGTGATACCTTATGTTCTTGGTGCTATGGATTTGCTCCAGAATTGGATAAATTTATAGAAAAACATCCTGAGCTAACTCTTCGAATGGTGCAAGGTGGCTTGAGACCTAATGGGGTTGAAATGGTTCATCAAATGGAGGAATTTCTTAAATCGCATTGGATAGAAATTGAAAAAAGAACCGGACAGCCATTTTCTTTCGATATGTTTACCAACGAAGATTTTGTGCTAGATACTGAGCCAGCTTCAAGAGCTATGATAGTTTGCCGTATGATGGATCCAACTAAGGAATTGGCTTTTTTTAAGGCTGTTCAAATAGCTTTTTATGTGAAAAACAGAAACATCAATTTACTTGAAACTTTCTTGGAGGTTGCAGACGAATTTGGAATGGATAAATCTCGATTTGAAGAACTATTTGAAAGTGAAGAAGCAAAATATGCAACTAAAACTGATTTTCAGCTGTCTTCCGAGATGGGAATCAAAGGATTTCCTTCGGTAGTAGTGAAACTAGGGAAGCAATTTTATATGATTTCTAATGGTTACAGAGAATTTGCTGACTTGGAAGAGGTGTATAAAAATGTTCAAAAAGAAGTGACTAAGTAATGGAAGAAAAGAATACAGAAGGCAAAAAAATCCTGACAGAAGAGCAAATAAACCAGTGTATTGCCACACTTGAAAATTTATTGGAAGATACCAATCAAATTTTTGAACTTTCGAAAGAAAAGCGAAAAGAATTGATGATGGCAGCGGGAAAACTATCTCGACCAACAAAGGAAGAGCAAGATTTGAGGGTGAAAAATGCTAAAAAAGCAGCACAAAGAAAGAAAAGAGAAAGAGAAAAGCACGCACGAAAAAACACTGGAATACGAAGTGCAAGAGAAGATGCAGTTTTTGTAGCTCCAAAAATGTTGGAAAACCCAAATTCGATAAGTAGAGGAGCACTAGAAAGTCCAAGAAATTGCTATGTGTGTAAAGAAGAGTTTACCGAATTGCATCATTTTTATGACACGATGTGCGAATCGTGTGGAGATTTCAATTATGCCAAACGTTTCCAAACGGCAGATTTAACTGGCCAAGTTGCTGTGGTAACAGGTTCTAGATTAAAAATCGGATATCACATTACCTTAATTTTATTGCGTTCGGGGGCCGAAGTCGTTGCAACCACTCGCTTTCCTGTGGATTCAGCAATTCGTTTTTCTAAAGAAGACGATTACCATGAATGGAAAGATAGATTACACATTCACGGATTGGATTTAAGGCACATTCCTAGTGTTGAGATTTTTTGCAATTTTATTGAATCTAAGTTTAGTAGGTTGGATATTTTGATCAACAATGCGGCACAAACGGTGAGAAGACCAGCAGGCTTTTACTCGCACATGATGGAGTGGGAAGAAACACCATTTGATCAATTACCCGAAAAAGCTAGAGAATTATTAAAAGATCACAAAACTTGTTTGGATGAATTGAATCAATTCTCTGAAAAGACAATGGATAAAAAGAATTTACCTGTTTCTTGGCACAGCAATCGACCAGGGATTGGAATAAGTGCTTCGGCAAAATTATCGCAAATCCCGTACAGTTTCGATAATGCTATTGCCAGTAAAGAGGTTTTTCCTGAAGGAAAATTAGATGCAGATTTGCAACAAGTAGATTTGCGAAAAACAAACAGTTGGAGATTGAAACTAGGGGAAATTGAAACCTTAGAAATGGTAGAAGTACAGCTTGTAAATGCAGTAGCTCCTTTCGTTTTATGCAATAGATTATCTAATCTAATGCGTGAAGAAAACACAGGTAAAAAACACATTATCAACGTTTCAGCTATGGAAGGAAAATTTCATACGTTTCACAAAATATCGCGTCATCCGCATACCAATATGGCAAAAGCAGCTTTGAATATGATGACTCATACTTCGGCAAGTGAATTTGGAAAAGATGGTGTGTTTATGAATGCTGTGGATACGGGTTGGGTAACAGACGAAGATCCAGTTCAGTTGTCTCAAAAGAAAGTGGAAGAACACGATTTTCAGCCACCGCTTGATATAGTAGATGGTGCTGCCAGAGTGCTAGATCCTTTGATTGACGGAATAAATACCGGAAAACATTGGAACGGACAATTCCTGAAAGATTATATGCCAATTAGTTGGTAGCAGTAATAAACCTTATCTTTACACCATGAAATTTAGTCAATACAGCTTTACGCCAGAAATTATTAATAATCTGGAAAAAATTGGGTTTAAAAAACCAACGGATATTCAGTATAAATCGATTCCTGCAATAATGAAAGGAGAAGATTTATTGGCAATAGCTCAAACTGGTACTGGAAAAACGGCTGCATTCGCAATTCCTATTATCAATGACATTCAAAAGAAAAAGAGGAATCACAAAGAATCTGTAATTAGAGCTTTGGTAATGGTTCCTACTAGAGAATTGGCACAGCAAATAGGTGAGGTGTTTACCAAATTAGGAAAAGGAACAAGAGTAAATACTTTGGCGCTTTTTGGTGGAGTTGATCAAGAATCACAAATAGCTAAACTTTTGAAAGGTGTAGATGTGTTAGTTACAACTCCAGGAAGAATGTTTGACTTGCATCACCAACGATTTTTAAGTTTGGATAAAGTGCAGACTTTGGTGTTGGATGAAGCCGATCATATGCTGGATTTGGGATTCAAGAAAGACATAGTGGATGTAATGGAAAGAATGCCCAAAGTGAGGCAAACCCTCTTTTTCTCGGCAACGATTAATGCCAAAATCAAGAAAACTGCTTATGATTTGATCAAAAGCAATGCAATTCGAATTCAAATTGCTCCAAAAGATCCAGTTTCCAAGAATATCAAACACTCAGTGGCCTTTGTGAAAATGGACGACAAGCGATTTTTCTTAGAGAGATTAATTAAAGAGAACCCAAAAAGTAAAATATTGGTGTTTGTGCGAACAAAAGTTCGTGCCGAAAGGGTGAAAAAAGCAATGGATAGAGTCGAAATAGAATCGATGACAATTCATGGAGATAAAGCTCAAAAAGACAGAAGTTCGGTGATGAATTTTTTCCGTACAGGAAAAGTAAATGTAATGATTGCGACTGATGTATCTGCGAGGGGAATTGACATTGCAAATGTAGATTACGTTGTAAATTACGACTTGCCAGATGTTGCAGAAAATTACGTTCATAGGATTGGAAGAACTGGAAGAGGAAAGGAAAAAGGTGATGCAGTTTCGTTTTGTGCTAATGAAGAAAAACCATTGCTAGATGAAATAGAAAAATTTGTAGGTAAACCAATTAAAGTATTGGAATTAAAACAAGACGAATACCGACAAACAGTCGATTTTAGTGAAGATACAAGTTTGAGTGTGAAGGAATTGATGGGGCAAATAGAGGAATTGGATAAAAAAGTAAAAAAGAACAAAAAGAAGTAATTCCGTTATTCAGAAATTATTTCCAACACCAATTCTTTTGTAAGAGATTTTCCATTTGCTTTTTCCTTTATCTTTTGAAAAGGAAAAACAAAATCACAACCCGTTTTATAATCAGAACAACCATAAGCAGTTTTCCCTTTTATTACCGTTCCTTTTTTACATTTTGGGCAACGAATTAAATCTGAATTTTCAGTTTTAACTTTAGCTGTTTTGGGTTCTAGTTTTAAATTAAAATTCTCGTCAAATTTTAGCACTCCATCTACTTTTTGATTGTTTGAAGTAAATCCTTTTAGATTAGTTGTACTTCCTTTATCAAGCAGTCTTACCAATTGATTTTCAGATATTTTCTTCCCATGAATTTTAAAAGGAAGAATGAATTTACAACCGTTTTTGTAATTTGAACAGCCATAGGCAGAACCTCCTTTTATCAATTTACCAGCTTTGCATTTTATGCAAGTTTTTCCAACTAATTCTTTCTTTCCTTTCCCCGCAGACTGACTTGTTTTCGTAGCTTTATTCTCAGTTTTTTTAATCTCAGGAACATTGGATGTGATTCGTTTCACAGTGTTATTCGATTTTACTTCTGCTACCAATTCATACACCATTTTTTTCATGTTATGAATGAATTCGCCTGCTTTAAAATCGCCACGCTCTATTTCTTTTAGCCGTTTTTCCCATCGTCCAGTAAGTTCTGCTGATTTTAGTAATTCATTATCGATCAAATCAATTAAGCTGATTCCTGTTTCTGTTGGAACTACTAATTTCTTTTGTCTTTCAATGTATTTTCGTCTAAATAAAGTTTCGATAATACTAGCTCGAGTCGAAGGTCTTCCAATACCGTTTTCCTTCATCAATTCCCTCATTTCATCATCGTCTACTTGTTTCCCTGCTGTTTCCATGGCACGCAACAAACTAGCTTCAGTGAAATTTCTTGGAGGTTTTGTTTCTTTTTCCAAAAATGAAGGTTCGTGCGGCCCTTTTTCTCCTTTTACAAAATTTGGAAGAATAGCTTGGTCATTCTTGTCTTTACTGGATTCAGTTTCAAACACCACTCGCCAACCTTTTGTCAAAATCTCTTTTCCAGTTGTTTTAAAAGGAACTTCGGCTACTTTTCCCATTACAGTTGAATTGGATACATCCGAATCTGGATAAAACACCCCAATAAATCTGCGTGTGATAATATCGTAAACCAATTGTTGGTTGTGTTGCAAATGACTTTGCATCCCAGTAGGAATTATAGCGTGGTGATCGGTTACTTTTTTGTCGTCAAATACCTTTTTTGACTTTCTTATTTTATCACCCAAAAGTGGCTGAGTAAGAGTCTGATAATTACTCAATTTCGATAAAATGCCTGTAATCTTAGGATATACATCATTAGGCAAAAAAGTTGTATCAACTCTAGGATAAGTCACAACTTTCATTTCGTATAATTTCTGAACAGTTTTGAGAGTTTCATCAGCCGAAAATCCAAATTTGGTATTGCAATACACTTGCAATCCTGTCAAATCAAATAATTTGGGAGCGTATTCCTTCCCTTTCTTTTTTGTTACAGAAACAATTTCAAAATCATCTTCCTTTACTTTGTCGGCAAGTTTCTGACCTTCTTCTTTCTCCTTAAACCGTCCTTCTTCGTAACTAAACTGTGTTTCTCTGTAAGTTGTTTGTAGTTCCCAATAAGGTTCTGGTTTAAAATTTTGAATCTCTTTGTATCGGTTTACCAACATAGCTAGAGTAGGAGTTTGGACTCTTCCCACAGAAAGTACTTGCTTGTAACCTCCATATTTCACTGTGAATAATCGAGTAGCATTCAGTCCCAACAACCAATCGCCAATTGCTCTTGAAAACCCTGCATAATATAAATTATCGTAGTTTGAAGAGGGTTTTAAATTCTTAAAACCTTCTTTTATTGCTTCTTCAGTCAGAGAAGAAATCCACAATCGTTGAACCTCTCCTTTGTAGTCACATTGGTTAATTACCCACCGTTGAATTAATTCTCCTTCAGTTCCTGCATCCCCGCAGTTTATAACCACACTTGCTTTATCAAACAAAGATTTAATTACATCAAACTGTTTTCTTACTCCTTCGTTTGAGTTTACTTTGGTATCAAATCGCTCGGGAAGCATAGGCAGAATATTCAAATCCCAGCTTTTCCATTGCGGATGATAATCGCTCGGCTCCAGAAGTGTGCACAAATGCCCAAAAGTATAAGTTACAGCATAGCCATTTCCTTCGTAGTAGCCATTCTTTTTAGAATCAGCTCCTAAAATGGCAGCAATTTCTCTGGCAACACTTGGTTTTTCGGCAATACAGACTTTCAATTCTCTCTATTTTTAATAAAAAAAAGCCCATTCAGTGAATTCTGAATGAGCTTCAAATATAAGTATTTAAAGAATTTTACTCTTCAGTAGACTTCTTTTTTCTTCCTTTTTTCGGTTTGATTACGATTTCTTCTTTTTTATCATCATAATCAACCACTAATTTGTCTCCATCGCCAATTTCGTGTTGAATAATTTGCTCAGCCAATGGATCTTCCAAATATTTTTGAATAGATCGTTTCAATGGTCTTGCTCCATATTTGGCGTCATAACCCTTTTCTGCAATAAAATCTTTTGCTTTGTCAGTCAATTCAATATTGAAACCAAGTTCGTCAATTCTCTTGTATAGTTTGGATAGTTCAATGTCAATAATTTTATGGATGTCTTCCTTGCTCAATGAGTTGAACAGAATCAAGTCATCAATTCTATTCAAGAATTCAGGTGCAAAAGCTTTTTTCAAAGCTGACTGAATCACTGCCTGAGTATCTTTGTCTACGCTTTCTGTTTTTGCTTTGGTTCCAAACCCAACTCCTGTTCCAAAATCTTGCAATTGTCTAGCTCCAATATTTGAAGTCATAATGATTACCGTATTTCGGAAGTCAATTTTTCTACCCAAACTATCAGTCAACTGACCATCATCCAGGGCCTGAAGTAATAAATTGAAAACATCTGGATGCGCTTTTTCAATCTCATCAAGCAAAATAATAGAGTAGGGCTTTCTCCTTACTTTTTCAGTAAGCTGACCACCTTCTTCATAGCCCACATATCCCGGAGGAGCTCCAACTAATCTAGAGACAGAGAATTTCTCCATGTATTCACTCATGTCTATTCTAATTAACGATTCTTCCGTGTCGAATAAATATTTAGCTAACTCTTTTGCTAATTGAGTTTTTCCTACTCCAGTCGGTCCTAAAAATATAAACGAACCAATTGGTTTGTTTGGGTCCTTTAGTCCTGCTCTGTTTCTCTGAATAGCTTTTACTATCTTTTTGATTGCGTCATCTTGGCCAATTACTGTTCCTTGTAAATTGGTAGCCATTTCTTTCAGTCTGCCAGTTTCTTTTTCTGCAACTCTTTGTACAGGAATCCCAGTCATCATAGAAACAACTTCAGCAACATTGTCTTCTGTTACAACTTCTCGGTCGTTTTCAGTTTCCTCTTCCCACTTTTTCTTTTCTATTTCTAACTTTTCTTGTAGCTGTCTTTCTTCGTCTCTTAATTGTGCTGCCTCTTCATACTTCTGTCTTTTTACAACCGAAGATTTTTTCTCTTTCACATCTTCAATTGCTTTTTCAACATCTATAATTGCTTGCGGCACATTGATATTAGTAATGTGAACCCTAGATCCAACCTCGTCCATTGCGTCAATCGCTTTGTCTGGCAAAAATCTATCGGTCATGTAACGAGCAGTTAATTTCACACAAGCGTCAATGGCTTCCTTTGTATAAGTAACCAAATGGTGATCTTCGTACCGGTTTTTGATGTTGTTCAATATTTCTATTGTTTGCTCAACAGTTGTAGGCTCTACCAATACTTTTTGAAAACGTCTTTCTAGAGCGCCATCTTTTTCAATGTGTTGTCTGTACTCGTCCAATGTGGTAGCTCCAATTACTTGTATTTCTCCTCTTGCCAAGGCTGGCTTAAACATATTAGAAGCATCCATTGAACCAGAAGCACCACCAGCACCTATTATTGTATGGATTTCATCAATAAATAGAATTACATCAGGTGATTTTTCCAACTCGTTCATTAGAGCTTTCATTCTTTCTTCAAATTGTCCACGGTATTTTGTTCCCGCAACCAAAGAAGTTAAATCAAGTGATACAATCCTCTTGTCGAATAAAACTCTAGATACTTTTCTTTGAACAATTCTTAAGGCTAACCCTTCAGCTATGGCAGATTTACCAACTCCAGGTTCCCCTATTAAAATTGGATTGTTCTTTTTTCTCCTACTTAAAATTTGAGAAACTCTTTCAATTTCATCTTGTCTACCCACAACAGGATCCAATTTCCCTTCCTCGGCAAACTTTGTCAAATCCCTTCCAAAATTATCTAGCACAGGTGTTTTTGATTTAGATGCTGTGCCGGTTTTTCTTCCAGCAGAACTTCCTCTTCCAGGAAAATCACTGCTTTCATCTTCTCCCGAACCGTCACCTGAATCAGGAAAACTCGCTTGAATATCATCTCCTGCCTCAAATTCTTGTTCGGCTTCAAATTGCTGTTTTATCATATCGTAGGCGATGTCATTATTTTCTAAAACTTTTGCTGCAATATTGTCATTGTTTTTTAAAATTGACAGAAGTAAATGTTCTGTTCCTATTTTTTCGCTTCTCATAACTTTGGCTTCCAAATACATCATTTTTAGTATTTTTTCTGCTTGTTTGAGTAAGGGGATGTTTCCCAAAGAAACCGACATGACCGATGTTGGTTTTGCTATTTTTTCAATTTCATTTCGCAATGATGTGAGATCAACTCCCAATCCAATAATTGCTTTCATGGCAGAGCCTTCGCCTTCTCTGATAAGACCAAGTAATAAGTGTTCTGCTCCGATATAATCGTGACCAAGTCGCAATGCTTCTTCTCTAGAAAAAGAGATAACATCATTGACTCTCGGTGAAAAATTTGCTTCCATAATGATAGTTTGTTAAAAGGATATTGTCCTTGTAATAAAAGTAGTTTTTTATTCTTTATAGCAAATAATATTCCATTTCCATTATCAACATATTTTTGTTAGTAATTAGGGGTTCTACTATTAAGGTAAAAAGGTTTCAAAATTGTACTTTCGAGAGGTTAATGAACAAGTAGTTGGCTCCAAGCAATTATCTACTCATAAATCGTTCGTTAGTCTAAGTTAAACCGATTATAAATAAAATTCAAGTCTAAATGGCAGGAGGGAAAATTATACAAATAAATATTGACGAAGAAATGAAGTCAGCCTACATTGATTATTCAATGTCGGTAATTGTTTCGAGAGCACTACCAGATGTAAGAGACGGATTGAAACCCGTTCACAGAAGAGTGTTGTACGGAATGTTAGATTTAGGAGTAACTGCGGGAAAAGCGCACAAAAAGTCAGCAAGAATTGTTGGAGAAGTACTAGGTAAGTACCATCCACACGGAGATACATCTGTTTACGACACAATGGTTCGTATGGCCCAAGATTGGTCATTGCGTTATCCTTTGGTAGATGGACAGGGTAACTTTGGATCAATTGATGGTGATAACCCGGCAGCAATGAGGTATACCGAAGCAAGATTGAGAAAGATTGCAGAGGAAATGCTAAATGACATTGAAAAGGAAACGGTTGATTTTTCGCCAAACTTTGATGATTCACTAATGGAACCAACTGTTCTTCCAACAAAAATACCAGGTTTATTGGTGAATGGAGGAAGTGGTATTGCAGTAGGAATGGCTACAAACATGGCTCCTCACAATCTAACAGAGACGATTGATGCGACCATTGCATACATTGACAACAGAGATATCGAAATTTCTGAGTTGATGGAGCATGTAAAGGCTCCAGATTTTCCAACTGGTGGAATTATTTACGGTTACGAAGGTGTAAAACAAGCTTTTGAAACTGGAAGAGGAAGAATTGTGATGAGAGCGAAAGCTACTATCGAAGAAATAAGAGAAGGAAGAGAAGCAATTATTGTTACAGAAATCCCTTATCAAGTAAACAAGGGAGACATGATTAAGAAAACTGCCGATCTTGTTAATGACGAAAAAATAACGGGTATTTCTGACATTAGAGATGAATCGGATAGAAACGGAATGCGTGTTGTTTATGAATTAAAAAGAGATGCAATTCCAAATGTTGTATTGAATAAATTATTCAAGTATACAGCTCTACAGACTTCATTTTCAGTAAATAACATTTGTTTAGTTGATGGAAGACCAGAATTATTGAATCTGAAACAATTGATTCATTATTTCGTGGAGCATAGACACGAAGTGATTATTAGAAGAACGAAGTTTGAACTTAGAAAAGCGGAAGAAAGAGCACACATTTTAGAGGGATTAATTATTGCTTCGGATAATATAGATGAAGTAATCAAATTGATAAGAGCGTCAAAAAGTCCAGACGAAGCAAGAGATAAATTAATTGAAAGATTTAATCTTTCTGAAATACAGTCTCGAGCAATAGTAGAAATGAGATTGAGACAACTTACAGGACTAGAGCAGGATAAATTGAGAGCTGAGTACGAGGAGTTGATGAAAACCATCGCAGGACTAAAAGAAATTCTAGAAAATGAAGACAAAAGAATGTCTATCATCAAAGAAGAATTGGCTGAGATAAAAGAAAAGTATGGAGATGACAGAAGATCAGTAATTGAATATTCTGCAAACGAAATGAGAATTGAAGATTTAATTCCTGACAATGAAGTAGTTGTAACGATATCACATGCTGGTTATATAAAAAGAACATCATTATCAGAATATAGAGTTCAAAACAGAGGAGGAGTTGGATCTAAAGGAAGTCAAACAAGGGATAAAGATTTTATCCAAGAGTTATTTGTAGCAACAAACCACAATTACTTACTTGTATTTACCGAAAAGGGTAAATGTTTCTGGATGCGAGTCTTTGAAATTCCAGAAGGTGGAAAAACTTCTAAGGGAAGAGCAATTCAGAACTTGATTAATATTGAGCAAGACGACAAAGTAATGGCTTACATCAATACACAAGATTTGAAGGATGAAGATTACATCAAGAATAACTTCATTATTATGTGTACTAAGCAAGGTGTGATTAAAAAGACTTCTTTGGAATCATATTCGAGACCAAGAACTAACGGAATCAATGCGATTACGATTAGAGAAGACGATCAATTGTTAGAAGCAAAAATCACAAATGGTTCGAATGAAATCATGATGGCGCTTAGATCTGGAAAAGCTATCCGTTTTAACGAGCAAGATGTTCGTTCTATGGGAAGAACTGCTTCGGGAGTAAGAGGAATAAGATTGACAGATGAGAAGAAGGACGAAGTAGTAGGAATGATTTGCGTGGAAGAAGAGACTGCCAATGTAATGGTTGTTTCTCAGAATGGTTACGGAAAACGTTCGGTAATTTCTGATTATAGAATTACAAAAAGAGGAGGAAAGGGAGTAAAAACGATTAATATCAGTGAAAAAACTGGTCAGTTGATTTCAATCAAAAACGTAGTAGACGAAGATGATTTGATGATTATCAATAAATCAGGTATCGTAATTCGACTTAAAATATCAGGATTAAGAGTAATGGGAAGAGCAACTCAAGGTGTTCGACTTATCAATTTGAAAGGAAATGACTCCATTGCTGCGGTTGCCAAAATAGTGGGTGGAGGAGATGAAGATGAAGAAGCAGACGAAGTTGTAGATTTATCAGGAACTGAATTGGAAGGGGATGATTCTCCGATCGTTGACGATTCTGAAGAATAAACAAAAAAAACTAAATAATAAGGCTTGTTTCTTTTGAAGCAAGCCTTTTTTTGTTTAACCTAAATTTTGCAAGGAAATCGAAACATTACTATATTTGTTGAGAGAGTTAATTGTTAAATAATTCCTAAATGCAGATTATTTAAATGTTTGGCAACGTTCTTGAAAAAAACTTTATGCAATCTTCAAAAAATTGCATCTAACTATTAAAATAAATAAAAACACCATGAAAAAGAACTTAGTTATAGTTTCATTACTAATGGGATCTACCTTTGCAGGATTCTCACAGAAAAAAAATGTAACATCAGCAATAATGTTGGCCAAGAAAAACCAATTTGTAAAAGCAAAGCCATACATAGATAAAGCTATTGAAAATGAAGATACAAAAACTCAAGCCAAAACTTGGAGTTGGAAAGCTGCTATTTATGCTGGTATTGCTGGAATGAAGTCGGAAGAAGCAATGAAAATCAAAGAATCGATGGATGTTTCGGCAGAGGTGGTAAATGCATTGCAGAAAACAAAAGAGTTTGACAAAAAGGGATATTATCAAAACGATTTGAGAAAGATAGCTGGTCCTATGTATAATGGTAGTCTTAATGGAGGAATAGAAGCCTACAACAACCAAGATTACAAAAAGGCATTTGAGAGTTTTACAGCCTCGCAGGTTTATGGTGAAATTATAGGGTTAGTAGATACAATAGGAGCATACAACGCAGGTATGTCAGCTGTATTGATTGAAAATTATGAAGCTGCAGAAATCAATTACAAAAAATGTATTGAATTCGGTTACGGAGGAGCAGATGTGTACTTGAAACTTGCTGATGCATACAAAAAAATGGGAGCAACTGAAAAAGCAAATGCAACTATTACTGAGGCTAAATCAAAATACAAAGGGGACCCAGCTGTTATTTTGAATGAAGCACAAATTTTTGCTGACAACAATGAATATGACAAAGCTAAATCTTCATTGGAAGATGCGCTACAAAATGATCCAAGCAACTTTCAATTGCAGTATGCTGCCGCAATTATTTATTCCAACATGGAATTGTTTGACGCTGCTATAGTTGCTTATGAAAAGGCACTTACTTTGAGGCCAGAAATGGAGGAATTGAAAAGTGATATGGCTGTTGTTCACTACAACAAAATTGTAATCATGAACGAGGAAATGAACAAAATTGATTACACAGAAACTGCAAAATATGACAAGGCAAAAGCTGAAAGAGATGCCTACATCACTGAAGTATTGCCTATGATAGAAGAGAGGTATAAAGATGATAGTTCGGAGTCGATGAAAAGAATATTGAATAATCTTTATGGATTAACTGGGCAAACAGCAAAGAGAATCAAGTAATTGATTTATATATTTTACAGAAAGAGCGATTAACCAAATTAATCGCTCTTTTTTTCATTAAATAGTTTAGTTCTATGAATCAATAATTATGGTTAATAGTTCTTATCGATATTTTCATTATATTTGAAAATAGATACCAAAAAAAATAATCTTTGAAACAGAGAGTTACATCCTTAATTTTGGCTTTTTTGTTGCTGCTTTCATCAACAGGAATTTCTTTGGACTTACATTTTTGTGGTACCGAATTGTTTGAGTTTTCTATTATCGGGAATATTACGACATGCGGAGAAATTGATACATCGGAAGATTCCTCAAAATTTAAAAAAGTTGGCTGTTGCACGGTTGATCATTTTTCAATTGACACTTCGGACGAATACAAGAAAATGAATTTTGACGAAAAAGTTGAAAAATTATATGTTTTCCAACTTTTCTCTGTTTTTCCCAAAAACTTTGTGCAATGCTCAGTTTTCTCTGAAGTTTATGAAGATTTTTTGCCGCCTCCAGAAACTAAGCCGTCTAATTTGTTTCTGTATCATCAGTGTTTTATTATTTGATTTTTTTCCTACTTCGTTTCCACAGAAGTGGATTAAAAAATTAGTTACAACCGTTCTTTTCTTATTTGGAAAAAGAATTAAACATCAAACAAAATGAAAAAATACATAGTATTTACAGCACTTATAATTACATCTACATTGGCATTTTCTCAAACCCAATTGGATATAAAAATAAATCATAAATTGGGCAGTAACGCATTCACTCTGAATGATACATGCTACAACAATTTGGGAAATAAAATAAATTTGTCACGATTGGAATATTACCTAACCGTAGTTTCTGTGACTCATGATGGGGGTACAATTACACCCATAGATAAAGTTTTATTAATCAATGCAAACGTTGCAACATTAGACTCCTTAACTACAATGAGTATAACGAATCTTGAAAAAGTTACGCTAGCCATAGGAGTTAAACCTTCATTGAACCACAATGATCCTTCATTGCTTCCTGCCTCTCATCCTTTAGCTCCAAAATCACCAAGTATGCATTGGGGTTGGACTCCTGGGTATAGGTTTGTCGCTATGGAAGGAAGGACTTTTGCAGTAACACCAGATAGGCAATACGAAATTCATTCGTTGGGAGATTTGAACTATTTTCATACAACAATTTCTACTGCTGGGATTTCAAGTACTGGAAAAAAAACCATAGAATTGAACGCTGATTATTTGGAATCTATCAGAGATATAGATCTTTCTAATGGACCACTAGATCATGGTGAGATTAGAAACAACAAAAAGAATCTTGAAAATTTCAGAGATTTCGTTTTTACTTCTATAGAAGGAAATCCTTCTGTGGGATTGAACAATATAGCAATAGACAATATAAAAATGTCAGTATTTCCCAATCCCGCTTCCAAAGGTGAGAATGTTAAAATCACCCTGAGCGAAACTATAAATGACGGAACAATATCCATCACCGACTTGAAAGGAAGTATAGTATTTAAGACTATTACTTCGGAAAAGGTAACAGAAGTGAATCACTTAAAGCCGGGAATATATATTTGTACACTTTCCAAAAATGGCGCTAGTTTGAGTAGTAGAAAATTCGTGGTGTCCAATTAATTAGTGTACCATGAGAACTATTATAGTTACAGCAATTGTAGGTGTTCTTTTGATTTTGAATTCTTGTAAAAAAGAAGAAGAAGAGGTTGACGAAATCATTTACAATCCTACACGATATGAATTGAGTTATCTCGGTTTAACTCCGCCTAATATTCCTCCAGACAACCCATTGACAGTTGAAGGTGTTAAGCTAGGACGAATGCTTTTTTATGAAAAAATGTTGTCGGGCGATGGTTCAATGTCTTGCAGTTCATGTCATTCGCAATCTACTGGCTTTTCCGATACAAATCGTTTTTCCATAGGGATTATGGGTTTGCCAGGAGGAAGACAAGCCATGGCAATCACCAACATGCTCTGGAATACCAATCAGTTTTTTTGGGATGGAAGGGCTAATTTATTGAGGGAGCAATCACTTTTGCCGATTCAGGATTCACTAGAAATGCATGAAACATTGCCAAATGTGATTCAAAAGTTGAACAATTCATCGGCTTATAAAAATCAGTTTTTTAGAGCCTTTGGTTCTTCCGAGATTACAAGCGCAAACATTTCGCTTGCATTGGAGCAGTTCATGAATTCTATCGTTTCAAACAATAGTAAATTTGACAAAGAAGAAAGGGGAGAAGCAACTTTTACAGCCTCGGAGCAACGAGGTAAAGATTTATTCTATACCGAGTACAATGCATTTTTTCCTGCTACTTCGGGAGCAGATTGTGCTCATTGTCATTCGGGAGCTAATTTCGAGAACGATCAATATTTTAATAATGGACTAGATTCTGATGCAGGAATGATAGATGACGGAAGGATGAAGGTTACCAAAGATGTAAGAGACAGAGGTAAATTTAAAATCACCTCTCTTAGAAACATTGAACTGACTTCGCCTTACATGCACGATGGCAGATTTTCTACTTTAGAAGAAGTGGTGGAGCATTACAATAGTGGATTGGTTTATTCCACTACCATAGATCCAGCATTGGAGGCTACCAGAAATACGGGGTTATTTCTGACTTCTCAGGATAAGGAAGATTTAGTTAATTTTCTTAAAACTTTAACCGACAGAAGTTTAGCAACTGACAAGCGATACAGCTCACCTTTTTAATATGAGTAATTTTAATATATCCAAGAAAGTGGTAGCAACTATAGTGTTGCTGTCATTTTTTTCTTGTTTTTTGCAATCAAAATTAGAACATGATGCAATTGAATTTTCAATCCCAAGTATGGTTTTTGAAAAAGAAAATTTTGCAACGAACAAAAGGATTGAATTAGGAAAGAAATTGTTTTTTGACCCAATATTCTCTATTGATTCATCTATGAGTTGCGCTAGTTGTCATATTCCAGAATTTGCTTTTAGTGATACACAAAAGTTTAGTCCAGGTGTTTTTGGTAGAGAAGGTGTAAGGAATACGCCAAGTCTTATGAATGTTGGATTTCACCCTTATTATTTGAGAGAGGGAAGTGTTCCGACTATCGAGATGCAAGCACTGATTCCGATACAGGAAAAGAATGAATTTGCTCACAACATTGTAGAAATTTCAAAAAAAATTCAGAAAATTGAATCTTATGTCGATTTGAGCGAACAAGCCTATAATCGCAAGCCAGATCATTATGTAATAACAAGAGCTCTAGGAGTATTTCAAAGAACCTTAATCAGTAATTCAAGCAAATTTGATTTGTATTTAAAGGAAAAAGTGAAATTTACAAAACAAGAGAAAAAGGGGATGCGCTTGTTTTTTGGTAAAGCAGCTTGTTATAATTGTCATTCAGGTTTCAATTTCACCAATTACAAGTTGACTAATAACGGATTGTATGAGGATTATAAAGACGAAGGAAGAATGAGAGCAACCAAAGATTCTAATGATTTATCAGTTTTTAAAACACCTTCGTTAAGAAACATTGCCATTACTGGGCCGTACATGCATGATGGAAGTTTTGATGATTTAGAGCAGGTAATTATTCACTACAATTCCGGAGGGAAAAATCACCTAAACAAAGACAAGCTAATAAAACCACTTGGATTGAACAAAGCTGAAATGCAATCGTTGATTTCTTTCCTCAACACTTTGACAGATATAAAACTCAATAAAAATCTCGAACGTCAGTAATTTCTCCATTTTTTATTGAAACGTCATGGTCTATTTTGTAAACCAAATTTGCTATTTGTTCTGGGGTTGATAAGTCATTGTTCTTTTTCATTTCTATAAATCGCTCTACATTGCTAAACTCTTCTTGTGTCGATTTTCTGATTTCGGCTTGCATTTCGGTGTCAATTACACCAGGGTAAATAGAAAGTACATGAATTGGCGAGAGATTGTTTTCTTGCTCAATAGCCAAAACCTTGGTAAAACTATCCATTGCTGATTTGGTACTGCAATATACCGACCATCCGTGATAAGCTCCATTTGCTGCTCCTGAAGATATATTTCTAATTTTTTTAACTCCTTTATAGTTTTCTAGTTTCTTTGAAAAAATAGAACAAAAAATCATGGGTGTGGTGTAGTTTAAGGAGACAGTAGTCTCTATGTTTTCAGATGGTATCTCCTGTAAAGTATCCATTTTACCCAAAGTTCCAGCGTTGTTAATTAATGTAATAGAAGATGGGTTTTGGTTCAGAATTTCATCCATAACCTTGTTCAGAACCAATTGAGAATCGGAAACATTACTCAAATCAACAGAAATTTGATTCACGTCCTTCAGTTCTGAATTTATAGTGCGAGCCAAAGAATAAACTTTGTATCCTTCTGTATTGTATAAAGTAACCAAAGATTTACCTAATCCTTTGCTGCCACCTGTGATTATTATTGCCTTCATGATTGTTTAGTATTTAGAGAATAAAAGTAAGAAGAAAAAAAGTACCACAATTGAGAGGTGTTTGTGGAATTATAAAAAAGAAATGAGTATTTTTGTTTAACAAAATCAAATAATGACAAAACAAAACGAGGAGAAAAAGCCAGATCAAGTAGTATTTGATGAACATACAGGAAGGTACGATGCGGCAATAAAGGAATACGGAACCAATGTAGGTGCTCCAAGTATTTCTACTACAAATGTCAAAACTTGGAAAAATGTTGGGATTACCAAGGTGAATCATATGCTAAAGCAAAAATTCAATGAATTGCAGGCGGAATACGATAAAATGATGGATGAATACAAGTGGAATGACTTGATTTACAATACCGAATATAATTTTGAACCTATAATTGGCGAAGTGTACTATTTGTATCACCGCGAAGATGAATCTACTTTTTTGAGCGTAATACCACCAAGTAGTTTTAAGAAGTACTCTTTTATTGGTGCCTTTCGATTGAGTTTTGAAAAGATGTGGATAAAGGAAGAAATAGAGGAATAAAAAAAATCCCATTAAAGAAATTCAATGGGATTTTTTAGTTATTGTTAATTAGTTAAAACTTTGCAGTCATTCCTATTTGCATTATTGCTCTTGCAACCCCCACTTCAACGTATGCTCCAATGTTGTCAGAGAACATAAAACGAGTTCCGAAAGTAGCTTCAAATCCAAAAGGAATCAAGGATTCATTACTTACATTTTCTAATTCTGGATCGCCAAAATCTGAAGTTAAGACATTGTTCCTGTATCCTCCTGCAAATCCTATGTATGGATCAATTTTGTGATGATCTCCCATATGCCAATTGAATCGCAGCATAATATTATACCCTTCTCTTGAGATTTCATTTCTATAGATTTCTCCATTCGATTCTGTATTAAAAGAAGCAACACCACTTAGATAGGAGATGTTTAAACCAATTCCAAAATTTTCTGAAACTCCATATTCGTACCTCAAAAATAATGGACCAACTGAAGTGTAATTGAAATTTGCATTGCTGTTAAATGATTTAATAACAGTGTTTCCGATATTTCCAAAACCATATCCTATACTTCCAAATTGAGCTTCTTGGTGGAATACCTGCGCTGAAACAGATGTAAATATTGCACTTGTTGCAACACATACTAGGCTAATAATTAATTTTTTCATTGTAGTTTTTTGTTAGATAATTTATAATTCAGTTTACTTATCAATAATAATACTATTTTTATTTTTAAACGACAAATCAGTTTTTGCGGTATCCACCAAAAACTTACCCATTAGTAATTTACGTCCAATAAGGATTGGGAATCTCATTTCACCTCTTTCTGTCAAAGATAATTCAACTTTGTACTTTTCACCAAAAATTAAAACATCTGATGTTATCACATACCTTTTTTCCGAAATTCCATTTGAGCTTTTTACCAGTTTTTCTTTAAAAGTGGAAGAAGTAAATCTTTTTCCATGGTATTTTTCGTGTGATGGATCTAGTAAAACAAAAGAAATTACCTTTTTGTCATTTCTTTTTCCCAGTTTTATATCTCTACAATGAATTGAGGAAGAGTAGGCGCCAGTATCTATTTTTACGTCTATATTTTCTAGTTTCAATCTAGGAAAATCAAGGATGTCTTTTCTTCCAATTGTTTTTTTCTTCATGGCTGTCAAATAGATAAATTACACATCGATTGTTTCGCTGAATGGAATTCTTCAATTATTTCATGCACAATGTCTTTGGCAGGTTTTATCTCGTGAATTAAACCCGAAATTTGTCCAATTTCTAATTCTCCATTTACCAAATCTCCTTCAAACATTCCTTTTTTTGCCCTTCCTTTTCCTAGTAGTGTATTAAGTTCCTCTGGCGTAGCGTTGTTTTTATAAGCTTCAGCTACTTGGTTGTAAAACTCATTTTTGATCAATCTTACAGGAGTTAATTCTTTCAATGTAAGATGAGTATCGCCCTCTTTTGTCTGAACCACAGTTTCTTTGAAAGATTGATGAGCAGACGATTCTGGGCTTGCAACAAATCTACTTCCTATCTGAACACCATCTGCACCTAAAGTCATTGCAGCCAACATTCCTTTTCCTGTTCCAATACCGCCAGCGGCAATTAATGGAATAGTAATTTGTTCTTTTACCAATGGAATCAAGCAAAATGTAGTGGTTTCATCCCTTCCGTTGTGTCCACCAGCTTCAAATCCTTCTGCCACAATAGCATCAACACCAGCATCTTGTGCTTTCATTGCAAAC
>Ga0209555_10001134_pt1 | contig 21094 bp, 10 predicted proteins | sample SaaInl85LU_5_DNA_FD_184643 | JGI IMG/M metagenome (GOLD analysis project Ga0209555, IMG submission 184643) | Marine microbial communities from expanding oxygen minimum zones in the Saanich Inlet - ESP_85LU_5_DNA (SPAdes) (version 2) | ecosystem: Environmental > Aquatic > Marine > Intertidal... | reverse complement strand
ACTTGAGAGCGAAGTCCGAATCGAACCCACCGTATGACACTTCTGAATATGAAATAATACCAGTCGCAGCATTATACGACAATGCATTACCTGACACACCAATGGCGTATCTAGCAGTGGTTAGTGTTCGATCTGAGTCGTAGTAAAGGTTGGTCTGTCCAAGTGGCAAATCATCTGTGGTATTATTAGACAGATCAAACTTACGTGGAACAGGAGCACTATCTGTTGAAGTGTGCACCGCCAGTTGATCGTTGTGTTCATTTAGTACGATGTTACCTAGATAGATTGACTGTCCAGAAAGATACAAATCTTTGAACTTCTTAGAAGATGAACCTAAGTCATACGCACTATCCGTATCTGGTATAATGCTACCTGTAATCTGACCTAAGTGAGTCTGTACACGAGCATCTGTGTAGTAACGGTTTGTAGAACCTTCTGGTAGATCGTCTGTGGTATCAGAGTCCGTGAATGTATTGAGATCAATCTTTACTGAGTAAGATCCGCCGTCAGCAGTACTAAGAGTAAGAAGGTTAGTTGCAGAGTCGTAAGCGAGACCAGAGACACCCGCTACACTTACCGTAGTGGCAGAGTCAATCTGACCCTGAGCATTGATAGATAGAATAGGAATTTCGGTTGATGAACCATAGGTAGCAGAAACAACACCAGTGTCATCGATTTTAAGTTCACCACCAGTCTGACCTAAACCCGTACCCGCAGAAATCTCACGAAGGGTTACGATTGCACTACTGGATGCACTGTCTGTTGTTTTGAAAAAGAGGCGACCATCATTAGTGTTGATCGCGATTTCACCTAGTTCAATATTTGATGTAGTCGGTGCTTTACCTTTAACCGAACTACGCTTCAGTTTAAAAACTGTAGACATTTGTCAACCTCGTTCCAATATTGGATAACCCCCTTAAAGAAGGGGGTATTTTATTATTTAGTATGTACCACCATCGAGTTCTGACACAGTTACAAAACCGCTAGTAAGCGTGAACTGATCAGAGTCGAACGATGCAACACCACGGTTAGAGTATGTTGCAGTCTCGGCAGAGAATATAATGCTATTATTGCTATCTTCAGCAGAACCATAAGTAATGTCTAGGCCGTCTCCAGTAGCAAAGAATGTGTTACCCAAGTGATCTTCGATGTGCTCTTGAATTGCCACACCACCAATCAATAGATTTGTTAGATCGGTACCACCAGTCAAATCTAGATCTTTGTTAATAGTCCACTTGTCACCCGCAACTGCGTATGTAAGTGTAGCACTCGCACCATCAATCTGAATACCCGCACCATTTGCTGCAGTCGCATCTGCGGCGCTATCAGCAAGTACAAGTACTTTATCGTTGATAGTTACTTCGGTAGAGTTGATTGTCGTGGTAGTACCTTCAACCTGTAGGTCACCATATATAACAACCTTACCACCGTTCGAGTCACCACCTTTAGGATCGATAAGAATATTGGGTTGACTAGAATTGGTACTGATCTTATTACCATCAATGGTGATGTCATCAATTACAATGCTTGTGAGGCCGGTGACATCAGTGATCTGCGCACCAAGGGCAACCGCAGTATCACCAATAGTGATATCATCATTGACAAGATCACTGTTCTCAATAGACGCAGATTTAAGAGTTACATGACCATTGTTCATGGTAAAGTCTTGGTCATCGAACGATGCGACACCCAAGTTGTTAGCAGTTGCCTCTTCACCCGCAACACTAATAGTTGTGTCTGAGTGAGTTACATTGATACCTTCCCCACCAAGGATAGTTACCATGTGTCCAGAAAGAGTCATCTGACCATCGTCGGTTGTAATATATCGAACAAAGTCAGAGTCAATAGACACATCGCCATCATTCATCTGGAAGTCAGATGAATTGAACTTAGCAACACCTAATTGAGATGCGGTTGCAGTGCGAGGTGTAATTGAAATGGTTGATCCTACAGCACCTACATCTACACCTTGTACTGCAGAACCAGCAAAGGTAAGACGATGATTAGAGGGAACTGCATCACCTGAGTCAGTGCCAAATACTTTAGGTATTTGACCTACTACACTAACAACACCACTTGTTACTTCAAAATCAGAATCTAAGAACTGAGCAACACCTTTTGCTGATGTGCTCGCGTCATCTATTGCATAGTCTACGGTATTTGTGGATGTAGTATATGTGAGAGTAAGACCGTTGCCAGTTGCAGTAAACGTTAAGTCGGAATCAAGAAGACTAATAGGGTCGCCATTTACTGTTAGATTTGTCGCAACGTTAACGGTAGAAGCGTCAGTCAATCGACCTTGATCATCAACAGTGAATGTGGGAATAGCAGTTTGAGAACCATAAGTTCCAGGCGTTACAGAGGTACTATCGAGTTCAAATGTGATAGTATCATCTGATACAATAGAAGTTAAACCAGTGCCACCAGTAAATGTAAATACACCAGTAGAAATATTGAAGGTATCATTAGTACCTTCGTCAGCAGCGACAGTGAAACTGTTGACCGCAAAGAGACTATCAACATATCCTTTGTTCGTTACGTCCGAGTCAGCAGTAGGAGTTGCAACGTTGGTGATCTTACCACCACCCGCGTCGATGTCGTTGCCACTGAGATCAAAGGTGATACCACCACCTGTAACAGTGATTGTGCTACCATCAAGAGTGATATCATCAACTTTAAGTTGATCAATTTTACTCTCATTATCGACAATAATTGCACTGCTTGCGGTTAAAGTTCCGGGCGCATGGTCGAGCATTTGAGTAAAATATTTACCACCAATGACTTCGTGGTTAACTGCATTGCCTGCTATTTCTGTGCCAGTACCAATATATAATCGGTCACCACCATTTCCTAAAGTGCCCGTCAGATACGAATATGCTAATTCGCCCTGAGCGAGTACTGACGGATCACCTGTAGTACCCGAGCGTTTTATTCTAATTGTTGATGCCATTAGTATTGGCCTCCGTTAACTTCTTGTTCTTGTAATGTTAAAAGTGCTTCAAAGTTTCCACTAGTAGAGTTGTAAACTAGCACAGAACCGTTCACTTTTCCTGAAGTATCAACTCCTGTAAGGTTATCGATATTGGCACTCGCTGTATTGATCCTGCGAACAGGTTTACCAACAACTACCTTTTTTACTTGAGTTTTTCCTCTAAGTGATACTGTAACCGCCATGCCTTACCTCGTTACCGAAGGTGTGACTTTAATCTTACCTTCAAGAATTCGCTCGATGATAGTATTACTATCAGAGTCTAGGAATGATAACTCTACGTCATACACATATCGCATTCTAGGATTCAGTGTATCGGTCTGAGTGTTTGTGAGAGAAAGGATTAATATCCCATCAGTGGGAGGATCGCCAATAGCAGTAGTGAAATCGACGATCTCATCACTGTCTACAGAATTGTAACTGCGCTTCATTTTTGCAAACGCAGAATGTCCGGTCAGATCCTTAACTGAACCATTCGCCTCTTGGAGGTGAAGTTCAATCGCGACATCTGCGCCCTGATCAATTGTAAAGTCTTCGTAGTCTGCCATTCCAGTTTCTCAAACAATAAACCTATTATGGTTTTATTTATATGTTTTAGAAACTGGAAATCACTTATTGTGTGGAGATTTCTTCTAACAAATCTTCACGTAACTCTTCAGATAGAGAAGATGTGTCCAGAGTAAACGATACGGTGCATCGCCAACAGTCGGTTGTTGCAGAATGATAGAATAATCTTTCTTGTTCATCATAATGACCAAAGTATGCTGCCTTACATTGCCAACCCGCATGGTCTTGCATAGTAACGACATTCTTGGTGACAGGATCAACGTATTTGAACGATCCATCACCTGTCTCCGACCAAGTGAAAATTAAATTATATGCGGGTGCATTTGCATTATTATGCCATGAGATAAACCCGCCCGGCGGGTAGTATGCAGTCAAAGCATTATGTCGAACACCCAACCAATCAATCAAATCCTTGTTCATGAATGACAGTTCAGCAGTTAGGTCTTTACGAACTACTGGATGGACATCGTTGTTAAAAAATTCATGGTCTTTACGATGAACACTTAACTCATAACCATATATCGAATCTGGAAATCCTTCATGGTCAGTTCCCTGATTTATAATTTCTTCAAGATGTTTATTACCCGCCCAGTAATGACGATGGTCTTTATCTGGTATGCACTGAAGATGAAAGGTCTTCTCAAAAGCAGAAACATCTCTCATCAAAAAGTCTCTATATCTGTTAAGACGTGTTAACAGATCTCGGTTCAATACCGGAACATCTTGCATGTAACTCATATAATAAATCCGTCTTTTTCTAAACCACAAGAGTAGTGTCTAATGACCACGGGGCCCTTTGGTTGTGTTTGTGCCCAGTTAAACGCATTGTAATAATTCCAGCGCAGATCGTCTTCAAATATTCCCACTTTTAAGTCTTTATATTTATCTTCTTTCTCTGTCAACCACCAAAGTGAAAACTGATCCCACGACTTCAGACTGTCAGCATATCCTTCCGGCCACCATTTATCGTCCATTTGATCTTTGGTAAGTTGATCCCAGTCTTTCATGAATTCTTTTACAATAGGTTTGGTATTATCAAACAATGCAATACCACCACACAGGGTAAACTTTCTTGGCCCTTCCGGAGTTTCGAATTCACGTTCCGCATAAACATATGAACGGTCATCTGTGAGTTCAGTTAACATCACATCATATTCACCAAGTTCATCGAAAATGTTAGCAATGTCTTCGTGTTCACATTCCATATCCACATCAAGGTACGCTGTTATATCATAAGGAGAACGAGCCATACCTTCTAGTTTTGCACGGTAGTGCGATGAACACCATTCTACATTATCAAATAAGTCGCGATGACATTCTTCGAACATCCAAGGTTCGCAGAACAAAGTAATCTTCGCATCCTCATAAAAATCTAGAATAGACTCTGCAAGATTGATCGCATATCGATAGAAGTTAATCTTGTTCGATGCGACTAATACGTAACCTTTACTCTTCTGCGACATTCTCTGCTTCCTCAAGTGCTTCTTGGAGAATCATCATTCCGTAGAGGTTCACCTCAATCTTAGATTTTGCTCGACGTAACTTGCCTTTGAGTTTGCGGTTCTTAGAGTTCTTGATCTCTTCAGTCTCGAAGACCTCAAGTTTGTAGTTGAAGAGTTCTTCAAGTTTTCGTGCACGTGCGTGTTCGAGATCGCGTTGAGTCTTCTCTTCTTTCTCTGCGGCCTTGCGAACTTTTCGATCTTCGGTATTTTTATCAATAGACTCTTCACCAAGAGTATCAACAACCTCATTGAACAATTCATTCGGATTGCCGTCTTTGTCGAATCGACTCAACAACATGACTTGTCGGGTATCACGGCCGATATCATCTTCCATTTCTAGGATGCAATTCAGTTTATCTTTTTCGGGGTTTTCCCAGAAAGCATTATCCATCCATCGTTTATAACTCATTTCATTCTCCTATAATATACATAATTGTATTGTACTATATATCAGTCACTTATGTCAAGCAGTTCTCACATAGAGAGTGTATGTTTCAATCACTTCAGTTCCACTGTCAAGAGTTGTCCCGATATAGTCTCCAACAAAGGAACGGGAATAGTTTCCTATATATGTTGCTACATAATCTCCCGCAAATGAACGGGAGTAGTCTCCCACAAAATTACCTGCATAATTAGAAACCCGAGTTCTTGTTGAGTTTCGAGTATATGCCGAGTTGCGAGTACGTGAGAATGTAGAGACCCGCGTACGGGTTGACGTACGGACAGACGTTCTGCTATAGTCCCCAACAAAATCACGAGTGTAATCCCCTGTAAAGTCACCTATGTAATTAGATACTCGGGTTCGACTATAGTTTCCAGCAAAGTTTCTACTATAGTTACCAGTAAAATCTCCTGTGAAGTCTTCGGTTCGATCGCGAGTATATTCTCCGACAAACCCACGAGTATACTCCCCTACAAAATCACCCACAAAGGTACGGGTATAGTTGCCCACAAAGTTTCGAGTAAAGTTACCAATATACTCACCAACAAAGTCTGTTTGACGATCTCTTGCATACTCACCCACAAAATTGCGCGAGTAGTTTCCGGTATATTCGCCAACAAAGTCTCTGCTGTAGTTGCCAACAAAGTCGCGTGAGTAATTACCTGCGAAGTTGCCTGCAAATGTGGCGGTGCTATTACGGGTATATTCACCCGTAAATGCTCTACTGTAGTTTCCAATATACTCACCAACAAAGTCGCGAGCATAGTCACCAACGAAGTCTCTGCTGTAGTTGCCTATGAAATTTCCAACATAGTCAGTGATACGAGTCCTAGTATACTCACCCGCAAATGCCCGAGCAAAGTTGCCGACATAATCACCAACAAAATCGGTCTCAGTATTTCGAGTATAATTGCCTATAAAATCACGAGAATAGTTACCAGCATAATTAGCAGTAAAGGTGACGGTGGCATTACGGGTATATGCAGACACGCGGTCACGCGAGTATGTAGAAATACGGTCACGTGTATATGCAGAGTTTCTGGTACGAGTGGATGTACGAGTATATTCACCTACAAAGTTACCGACATAATCTCCCGCAAACGCACGAGAATAATTACCGACATAATCACCCACAAACGTACGAGCATAATTACCGACATAATCACCTACAAACGTACGAGAATAGTTACCAGTGAAGTTGCCTGCAAACGCACGAGAATAGTTACCAGTGAAGTTGCCTGCAAACGTACGTGCATAGTTGCCTACAAAGTCACCCGCGTAAGAACCTACACGGGTATAGTTTCCAGTATACTCACCAACAAACGTACGTGAATAGTTGCCTGTGTAGTTACCTGCAAACGTACGAGAATAGTTGCCTGTGTAATTACCTGCAAAGTTTCGAGTATATGCACCCGAAGTACCAATCAAGTTTGCAATAGTTGGAGAAGATGCATTTGTAGTATCGTCTACACGAGGTTCCCAGAACTGTTGATTGGTTGCGGTATCAGTAGAGTAGTACAAGTATGAACGATGTAGAGACTTTGTGTTAGTTGTTTGCCATACAAAATCTCTCTGTGCGGCAACAACTTTTTCCCCTGCCATGTTGTAGATACCCGAATCGGCATGGAATGCACCCGTTCCAGATCCAGAAGGAAATACGTGACCAACAACTAAGAACCATTCATCTTCGGATTCTGTACCATACCACCAACCACGTGCTTGGAAATATGGATTGGTATAAACACTTCCATTATCCCGTCCAAGAACACCAATGTTACCACCACCACTATCATAACCTCTCAAACCAAGATAAAAACTACCATTACCAATCGTCTTACGTCTCACCCATACAGACCATCGATAGAGTTTAGTATGATCAATAGCAAACTGAGATGTGTTCCAACCACCATCTGCGTCAGATGATGCGTCTTGGTTTGAAACATCCCAAACAACATCTTGACCCTTTGGTGATGTATCTACGATACGCGAGTTACCGTCACCGTTCTGGCCGTAGTTAGTTGCCGAACCAGTACCGACTGTCCAAGCAGGGAAGTTTTGGTACAACAAGTTAGATTCTTGTGAGTAACGTGTGCCAACCGTGCCCACATAAGATAGAATACTGTCACGAGTAGAAGTGCGAGTATATGCACTACTTCGATTGCGGGTATAGTTGCCCACAAATGTACGTGCATAGTTGCCCACAAAATTACCAGCATAGTAACCCGTCCGAGTGTAATTACCTACAAAGTCACCCGCGTAAGAACCTACACGAGTATAGTTTCCAGTGAAGTCCCCTGCATAGTAACCCGTACGAGTATAATACAATGTGCGCGTGGATGTTCGAGTAGACGTACGAGCATAATTACCAAGATAGTAACCCGTACGTGCATAGTTACCTGTGTAATACGCAGTACGAGCATAGTTACCTACGTAATACAAGGTTCTTGAATATGCGATATCGCGAGTGCCTTGCCTGTAATAATTGCCAGTAAATGGAACATCTACTTGGCGAGTATAGGAAACACTACGACTATAAAACTGAAACTCATATTCAAACCAGCGGTAGTTGAAGACGCGTCTATAATACGACTGAGTCCGAGTATAATAATATGTGAGTGCCCCAGTATAATTGCCAGCGTAATATTCAATCGGGCCGAAGAAGGTGCGGACATAAAATTGTGACGCAGTTCTAGTCCGAGTGTAGGTTACTGTTGCAGTTCTAGTCCGAGTATATCCAACGGCCGCCTGCGCCGCCCGAGTATAATTACCTACAAAGTCACCTGCATAGTAACCCGTACGAGCATATCCCAGCACCCGTGTTGATGTACGGGTACTAACACGGGTATAATCTAACGTAGGTGTTGATGTACGGGTTGATGTACGTGTATAATCTAACGTACGGGTTGATGTACGTGTCGAATCTCTAGTATATGCACTACTTCGATTGCGGGTATAGTTACCCACAAACGTACGTGCATAGTTTCCAGCGAAGTTGCCCGTATATCCTTGGAATCTATCACGAGTGTAAGTTCCTACGCTAGTGCGAGTACTAGCACGGGTATATGCACTACTTCGATTACGAGTACTAGCACGGGTATATGTTGACACACGATTAAGAATACTAGTGCGGGTATAATCTAACGTACGTGTTGATGTACGGGTTGATGTTCGGGCATATGCAGATACACGATCACGAAGACTAGAACGGGTATATGCAGACACACGATCACGAAGACTAACACGGGTATATGCAGACACACGATTAAGAATACTAGTGCGGGTATATGTTGACACACGATTACGAAGACTAGAACGGGTATATGTTGACACACGGTCAAGAACAAAGTTGGTCACAACCGTACGAGCATAGTTACCGACATAATCACCAATAAACGCACGAGAATAATCTCCTATAAAAGAACGAGAGTAATTGCCTATAAATGTGCGAACATAATTACCTGCAAAGTCACCTATAAAAAGAGAGGTTCGTGTTCGAGTATAAAGCGAGTTACGGGTGCGTGTGTAGTCACCAATAAAGTCACCGATATAATTTCCTGCAAAGTTTGTAGTGTAAGCAGACACTCGATCCCTAACATAATTGCCAATGAAGTCACCAGTAAAGGTCTCTAATCTATCACGAGTATATGTTGACAGGCGGTTACGTGTGTATGCAGAAACACGAGTACGAGTAGAGACTCTAGAATATGAAGATACTCGGTCTCTGACATAATCACCGATGAAGTCTCCTACAAAGTCAGTTACTCGGTCACGAACATACGCAGATGCACGAGTTCTACTGTATGCCGAAGTGCGGGTGCGTGAATATACACTAGAATACGTAGAAATGCGCGTACGAGTGTAATCTCCCACAAAGTTGCCAATGTAGTTACCTGCAAACGTAGTAGTGTAGGCAGATACGCGAGTGCGACTATATGCACTAATCCTGTTTCTAACGCTATTACGTGAGTAAGAAGAAATACGAGTGCGTGAGTAGTCACCGATAAAGTTACCAGTAAATACATTAATACTATTTCTAGTATATGCTGATGCACGATCCCTAGTATATTCTCCTACAAAATTACGAGAGAATGTGTCAGTACTATTTCTAGTGTATGCAGAAGGTCGAGTTCTAGTGTATTCACCAACATAGTTGCCAATATACTCACCAGCAAAGTTGCGAGTGTATTCTCCTGCGAATCCACGGGAATAGTTTCCGATAAAGTCACCGATGAAATCACGACTAAAGTCAGTTACTCGATCACGCGTGTATGTGCTTGCACGGGCCCGCGAGAAAGCAGAGTCCCTGTTTCTAGAATAAGAAGATGTGCGAGTTCGAGTGTATGATACTTCGGATGTGGTTCTTCGAGTATTTGTTGCAACACCTTTTGCCGCCCAAGTGCCTGCATCAGTGGGTGTACCTTGTGCAGAAGAGCGTAACTGATAAGAACCAATAGCACCAACCTGTCCACGCAACGACTTACAGTGTTGACCAAAAGTCACCTCTACCTGTTGATCGGTCATCTCTGACAGACCATCAAACGTACCTGCACTGTCACTGGATCCACGAATCGTTACAGGACGAACTGTAGTGGGTGCAGACATTGATTGGCGCTGATAGATATTATACGTTACAGATGAGTCTGCACCAATAGTATCGGTAAACGCACCAGAGATGAACGTATTATAGTCGGCAGAGGGTAACGTCGATCCTAATCTGAAGGTGCCTGGATAATCAGACGTTGCAATACGAGAATTTAAACGAGTACATAAAGTATCCATATCAGAATCAGTGAACTCGTGCAGTCCAACATTATCACTTGGACTCCATCCAATAGGTCTGTTGTAATTGACAACATCATAGTTGGCGACTGTATTGACTTGATATAGATTGGTCGTGGTTAAACCGGATGTGATTGCAGTTGCGGGGTGAGTACCATTCGCTTCATTATAGTAAGTATCAACAAATGAACCAATGTTGGCACCAGTAGAAAGATCTAAATCACCAGCAGAAGAACCCGAAGAGTTTTTTAGTTGAATACCCGCACGATACGCAAGATAGTTCTCTTCCGTAGGAGTAAACTCCTTTAGATCACCATTGGTACCTTCTAACTTTAATGGAATATTTGATGCAGCCACTTATTCACTCTCAAACTATTATAGACTGTATTTATAAGTCTATTTATGCAGTTCGAACATACAACGTATATGTTTCAACATTGTATATAGTGTTTCCGATTGTCTGACCAATATAATCTCCAATAAAGTCTCTTGCATAGTTTCCTGCAAAACTACGAGAGTAGTTTCCTGTGAAGTCACCAGCGAATGCCGAACTTCTGTCCCTTGTGTATGGCGCAGTGTATGTAGACACGCGGGTACGAGAGTAAGCAGAGTTTCTGGTGCGAGTGAAGTCGGCAGTATACTCACCTGTAAAGTTTCTAGTATACTCACCCACGAACGTTCTGTTGTAGTTGCCTACGTAGTTTCCTGCATATACACCAGTGAAGTCAGTCTCACGATTTCTAGAATATGCTGAATATCGAGTACGCGAATATGCAGACGTTCTTGTGCGAGTAGACGTACGGGTATACTCACCAGTAAAGTCACCAGCAAAGTTGCGACTGTAGTTACCAGTAAAATCACCTGCAAACTCTCCGGTGTACACACCACCAAAGTTAATTAGTGTGGTGGGGGTAGAGGTTCGAGTCGATACACGGACATAATCACGACTATACTCGCCCGTAAAATCACGGGTGTAATCGCCAGTGTAGTTACCACCAAACGAACGACTGTAGTTACCAGTAAAATCACGGGTGTAATCGCCAGTGTAGTTACCCGTGAAATTACGAGCATAATCGGTGATACGAGTCCTAGTATATGCAGACGCACGATCTCTAGTATAATATAAGGTTCGAGTATAGTTGCCAGTATAGTACGCAGTACGAGCATAGTTACCAGTATAGTACGCAGTACGAGAATAGGTGTCAACAATCGAGCGGCTGTAGTCTCCTGTAAACGTACGAGAATAGTTACCAGTGAAGTTTTCGGATGATTCAGAAGTTGATGCGCGTTCGCGAGTATATTCCACCTGACGACCATAGGGAATAGGAAATTGCCCGGCCTGCCGAACAAAAAGTACAGTACGAGAATAGTTACCTACGAAAGTTATAGGAGTCGTGGTTATTGATGTTCTTACTCTACTATACGTAGAAGGTCTTCCACGAGTGTATGCAGAAGTACGTGTGCGAGTATAATTTACAGTTGCAGTTCTAGTCCGAGTATATCCAACGGCCCCCTCTACAATACGAGTATAATATCCAGTACGGGCATAATTCCCCGCAAACGTACGACCATAGTTACCAGTGTAATTGCCAGTGAAATTACGGGCATAATCAGTGATACGAGTCCTAGTATAATTTGATGAGCGTGTACGGGTGTACGAAGAGTATCGAGTACGTACAGAAAGACGGAGATATGCACTACTACGATCACGACTAAAGTTACGAGCGTACTCGCCAATGTAGTTACCAGCATAGTTGCCGATAAAGTTACCCACATAATCCCCAATAAAATTGCGAGAGAAATCAGTCACACGATTACGAGTATAACTTGATGCGCGAGTTCTAGTAGACGTACGAGCATAATTACCAGTAAAGTCACCAGCAAAGTTCCTACTGTAATTACCTACAAATCCGCGAGTATAGTTTCCAGTAAAGTCTCCAACGTAGTTGCCAGTATAATCACCAATATAATCCTCACTGTATGCAGAGACTCGATCACGGGTAAAGTTTCCTACATAATCACCTATATAATTAGCAATGTAATTGCCTACAAATCCACGAGTATAGTTTCCTGCAAAGTTGCGACTGTAGTTACCAGTGTAGTCACCAATAAACTCACCAGTGAAATCAGTCACGCGATTGCGGGTGTATGCAGAAGATCTTGCCCGAGTATAGAGTGAGTTACGGGTGCGTGTATAGTTTTGTTCGTCAACCAGACGAATTGTATTAGACGCACTACCACGAGACACCCAAGTACCTACACCTGTAGGAGCACCTTCAACCGATGTCCGCAGTTGGAATGAACCTACGTTTCCATCTATAGATCTTCGTGTCTTTGCTCGCTGTCCTATTGTAATCTGAATTTGACGATCTGTCAACTTTTGCAGGCCCTGATAATCACCAGAGTCCCCGTTACTTCTTTTGATTCCAACAATACTGGACTTATTGTTAGCATCATCTTTGATCTCGGTAGGAGCAGTCATACTGGTACGCAACCACACACTGTAGTCATTTACCGTAAATGGGTTACCTGCAGAGTCAGCACGTTGATCAGTCAAAATGCTAGGTACAAGAATCTTCCAGTCTGCGCTTGGTTGGGTAGCAGAAAGTCTCATTGCGCCTGGATAATCAGAAGTTACAATCCGACCATTGATGTCATCAACAAAAATATCGAGGTCTTGCTCTGACATTTCATAGATGTTTCCCTCGAACTGTCCAAGGGGTTTTCTCCAATCACTGTCGTTCTCAAGTGCTGTACCGTTGATCTGGTATAGATTGGTTGTAGTGCTGATAACTGACTGTTGATCGTAAGGGTGAGTCCCTACAGGTTCCGGATAGTAGGTATCAGTCAGAGAACCAACAAGACGATTGCCGCTCGCTGATGTAGTAAGAAGACCCACATCACTACTATCCGCAGACCCTAGTTGCTGGCCAGCAAGATACGATACGAAGTTTTTCTCCGCAGCATTTATCTGTTGTAATGCACCGTCAGTTTTTAACTTTAACGGTAATGCCTTGTTATCTGACATTTATCTTCCTACTTTTTAGTTCAGAAGAGTACCGTTCTCATCGTAGATCGCGACTGCTCTTCGCGCTAATTCGTTTAACGCTTTAATGATACTACCGTTAGTTCCGTCACTATCAAAGAAACTACGAGTCGTCGCTGAGTCAAGGTGATATAGTTTACCTACCCTAGCATCCAACTCTGCGATCTCGGTATCATTGGTCTTGATATTACCTTTACTAACATTTATCTCTGCTACTGCAGAATCAAGACGTGCATCGAGTTCGTTGATACCACCAACAAATGTCTTATCAAGTGTATTTAGTGTTGAAATACCTGTAGACGAAATGTTAGCACTTGTACCACCAGAGTCGAATACTCCAAGCATACCTTCAATGGTATTCTTAACAGACTCGATCTCACCAGAAGCAGAGTCAAGTTCTGTGTGGATCTCGTTGATAGATCCTGCAACATTCGATGCAACAGTATCTAGAGCAGAATCCAAGAAAAGTGCACGGTTGTGTAATTCAATCGTACCTGCAGACATCTCAAGTGCAAGAGTGGAACCTGAGTAAATGTCTAACTGTGAACCACCATTTGTGAGACGACCAAACTGAACACCATCGTCGCTAAGGAATACATTACCACCATTTGCATCGAGGGTGATATCTGTGTTTACATCGATAACAAGACTATCGGGAACCGAAAGGGTATTGGTACTAACACCAGATTGGAAACCGAACTTGGTCTCACCACTGTCTACAAGATTCCAATTGTGGCCACCTGCATCTAAGTTGATATCACCTTCGACATCATACGTTAGAGAACCAGTAACATCAACCTCTTGATTTGCACCAAGGTTGAATACTAAGTTGTTCTGTGTACCATCGTTGAAGTTGATATCTTTACCGTTCGCTTCAAGAGTAATATCTTGGTCGGCATCAAGAATCAGACTATTAGTCGCTTCGATGGTTTGATTGGAGTCTAAGTTAAATTGAAGTTTGGTAGCACCTGCGTCTTTGAATACAACGTCTGCACCATTCGCGTCAAGTGTTATATCACCTTCTGCATCGAGAAGGACATTGCCTCCTGCAGCAATAGTAGCGTTACCATCGGCAGTCATAGACAATGCACTGTTAGTATATACAGTGAACCCATCTGCTGCATTTATTGTACGGATACCGGATGCTGAGTCAGTGTGATCTCCAGTAACATCCATTGTGTAGTTACTAGATACCGTTTGTGCGAGTGATCCTGTTACATCTAAAGTATTGGCAGCACCCATACCATATGCAAATCGGACAGTAGTTCCGTCTTTGAGGTCGATGTCACCACCGCCAGCATCTAGAACGATATCAGTCTCAACATCATAGGTCAGAGATCCTGCGACATCAATCTCTTGATCTGCACCTAAGTTATACGTAAACTTGGTCTGGCCACCGTCTTGGAAATAGATGTCTGCGCCGTGAGTATCCAAAGTGATATCATCGGATGCATCTACTTTATAAGTTCCGGTTACTGCATGAAGTTGTGCACCAGACTTAGTGTTGAATGTGCCAGAAGTGCTAATGTCGGTATTTCCAGTTGCACCAATATGATACGTACCTGCCGCACTGTCTGAGTAATTACCTGATACTGTTTGTGTTAGATTTCCAGTGACATCAAGTGTATTAGATGTACCTAACCCATATTCAAAACGAGAGTTCCCATCATTTTTAAAGGTAATGTTGTTGCCGGCTGCATCCAGTACAATATCTTGAGCAACATCAAGAGTATATCCTGTTGTTCCGGACACGGTATGTAAATAGTTTCCTGTGGACGCTAACGTTAATCCCGTTCCACCTAATGTGTAGGTTTGATGATCCCCACCATTTAATTGAAGTTTAAAGACATCATCAAGTTGGAAGGTGACATTACCCTCAACATCCGCAAGATAGTTCCCACGGACAATATGTGTCTGACCATAACTAAGAGTATCTAAAGCACCAGTTGCACCAATATGATAAGTACCAGATGCACTGTCCGAGAAGTTACCAGATATGGTTTGTGTTAGATTTCCGGTGACATCAAGTGTATTAGATGTACCAAGTCCGTATGCGAAACGAGTATTCCCCGCACCTTTTAGGTCTATGTTATTGGTTCCCGCATCGAGTACAATATCACCCGAAACATCATAGGTAAGATTACCAGTTACAGTTGCAGTATTGGTTGCACCTATTGCATAGTCAATACGTGTAACACCACCGTCTTTGTATGTAATGTTTCCGTCATCTGCATCGAAGATTATATCACCCGACACATCAATTGTCAAGTCACCTGTGCGAGAGATTGTACCATCGGTTGCAAAGTTATAATCGGTAACACCACCGTCTTTGAATGTTACATTACCACCATCCGCATCAAGAATAACATCACCTGATGCGTCTACGGTGAACGTAGTGGTTTCGATCGTAGTCGTACCAGTAGATGTTATAGTAGAGTTACCAGTTACGTCTACGTCTAAGTTTGATGAGACATCAAGATCAAGTACACCAGTCACACCAACAGTGTTAGTTGCACCAAGTGTGAATGCTATACGGTTGAACGAATCATCAAGGAAGTTGATGTTGGCACCGCCGGCATCTAAATTGATATCACCCACTGCGTCAACGTTGAAGTTCGCACCTACGTTGAACTGGACATCTGTACCAGAGTTCTGATTCGTGCTAATAAGAAGACGAGTCTGAGTTTCGCCCTGCAGAGCATTTCCAGTGGGATATATTATCTCACCCGCAGAAGCATCGAAGACACGTTCAATCTCATTGATTGCCATGACAACATCACTGTCACCATAGGTGAGTAGATTGTCCGGATCACCAACGTTGTAGGAGACAGTGTTTAGGTTGTCTCTGAATATCTTGAATGAGTCACTTAGTCGTGTAAAAGGACGTGCCATTTATAGTCTCTCTACTAATTGGGAAAGTAAGGACTTGATATCACCGATGTCTTTTTCGAGGGTATCTACCTTATCTTTCAGATTCTTTTCTTCTTGTTTTTTCAATCGACGAAGACGTTTCTGTTCTTTCGCATTTTGTATCTCAGTCTTATTTATATAAAGAATCGCCCCCGATTCAGGATCTCTCGCTAAATCGGGTTCGTCTTCTACACCAATCAGTTCTTTATATTTCATATTATACCGCCAATGCTATTGCTCTCAAGTCTCGGAATGATGGTACTTGTGCTGAGTTGGTTGATCGCATAACGATCTTCAACTGGAATTGAGTGAATGGTTCTGTTGTACCACCATCACCACCAATCAAGTAACGATACTCACGGAAGACATTCTTGTTCAAGTCAGAAGGCAGAACATTCTCAGGATTAACCAGTTGCCAACCACGTTTAAACAGTGGGTTACCTTCAGGAGCAACACGATACCAAACTTGGAAGTCAGCAGCCGGTGGTTTGTTCGCGGCAAGTAATACACGCAAACCAACCGCTTCTTCTGCTAGAGTCACTGCTTTAGTGATGTGCTTGGCAGATTCAGTACCGCGATTAGCATTCTCTTCATTAATATAGGTTAGAGGTACATTAAACCCGTCAGTTGCGGCAGAGTCTTGTCGTGAAATCAAGTTATGAACACAGTTCAATTTTGCTTGCTGTAAGTCAATTACAGGAGACACAAATGGATCTACGGTCTTCAGTGTTATTTGCACAGTTGCAGAACGCGCACCTTCAAGTTTCCCCGCACCCGTTAAATTTTCATTGCTGCGACTAAAGATTGCACGAGGGGTAGTGAATGCGTTGTTTTTCTTGTTTTCGATGATTTGGAACTTAGCATCCTTAACATATGGAGTCTGAGAACCCGCAAGAGACTTCTGAGAAGTCGTCTTGATAGACATAGTGGCATTAGTAGCACGTGGGGTTTTGATATGAATCTGTGGACGTAATACTTCGAAGTTAACGTTACGCTGAGATGTTACAGAAGACCCACCAAACCATGTGCGTTTAGTTGCATTGCTTGATGCTTGATATGTATAACCAGAGTTATCATATGATACAACTGTACGAACACCGTTGATGTCAGCACCAGTTAGTCCATTATCAAAAGTTTCATCAGAGTCAACACCACGAATGATCGTCTTATCACCATCTCGCAAACCATGACCACGATGCATTACTCGAACGATATTTGAGTTCTCGTAAGGAATATACAGAGGATCTCTAGCAAGTGCAACAGGTGGTACGTTGACATTTTCAAGGTATGCATTACCAGACTGCTCGAACATTGCAACGTTGATTCGATAAGACAAATCAGTGCCAGATACGGGTTCCCACAACTTACCATTTTGTGATTTGAAAAATGCACCCAACGTTGATTGCTGACCGCAACGTGCTTCATTAGAACCAATGTGATACTCACCAACAGAAGCAGCATAAACGTTATAGTCTGGACTGTTGTTGCCTGGCCGGAGTACCATTGCATATTCACCTTTATCCAAATATACAGGAGCATCAAAGGTAAACTTAGTCGAGTACCTCAACATATCCGAGTTGGTAGAACCTTCGGGTACTAGTGTAACCTGAGAAGGAGACAACTTCTTAGATGCAATCTTCTTGAATGCATGTGGAACACCATTCACTGTAGGTCGGATCTCACAAATTACAGGTCGATCCGACGACTTGCTTGCAAAGTAGAATTCCAAAGAGGTGATGAACCGAGGACTTTTAACCAAAAATGTTTGTGCAAGAGGATCTTGATAGCCGGTCATCGATGCATCAACTCCGCCGCCTCCGTATGGTGCGTTATGCCAAAGATCTTCGTCATGCTCGAGATCAACGCGTGATCTCCCTGTTTCTTCATCAACCTCTTGACTTGCGCCGGGAACAGGGTTAGGGATAGTTGGGTCGATCGGTTCAATACCTCGATCAGAAATAACTCTAACCCGAACATCTTCACCTAAATATTCGCGGGTGGTAGTTGTATCGGTAACAATGTCAGTAATAGTCTCGGTTGATTGCACATCAGTAGCAATTTCGGTATCAATTATAGTTCGAGTCCAAGAGGTGCGTTGAAGATCAACACTACGATCAGTAACCCGATCACTCGTACTACCGACGACTTGCAACTGACGAATAATTTGAACTTCATCTTCCACCTTTTCAACATCACCTTTTGAGGAAAATGTTGCTACCGCATAAGACTGTGCTTGAGTTAGATTCTTGCTATTAACGTCAAGCAGCATGAACTCGCGAGTACCAGTCGGGAATCGCATAGAAGCATTGTTTGGAACTTCGAATGAACCAATTACAGTACCTTCATCATCAGTAACGAGGTTAGTAGAGCCCTGACTGTGTGATTGCGTAGTCTGCACAGTAGTATTGTCGTCAAGATTGTTAGCAATGTTATCTGTTTGCTGTTGATTTAGCGTACGGAACTCAGTTTCTTCTCGACAGAAGGTGCTTACGTTAGCATCATCGAAGAATGGGAAGTACTGTGTGTTCGGCCGCAGACCATCTGCTTGGAAGAAGATCTTAACAGAGCGCATCCAAGGGATGGCGGACAACTCAACAAAACGGTCACCAATAACATCACGGATAATGTTTTCACCCGCAATACGGTTAACCGTGTTACTGGTTGTAGTCGTAGTGATGACTTCTGCAAGACCTTCGTACGTATTTTCCGTCTCGATTGTTTTAGTCGCTTCGTAAGTAGACGTATTAGTAGTACGCACAGACTCACGAGTCTCGGAAGTTACTACATCCCAGAGATCATATACACTTGTTTCAAGTTCAACACTTACAGCGGAGTAACCGCCGTTAAACACAAAACCTATTCCATAGGCACCAGCATAGCCTTGAGTTCCAAACTGGGTGTAATTATCTATTGTCCAAGTCTGTACATCAATGTCAGTACGCTTGAGTTCTTCGACTCTTTCACGAGAAATTTCGACAGTTTCGGTTGACAGAGTTTCTATATCTGTAATACTGCCAGTTTCTACCCACTCACCCATCTTCTCGGTAGTTTCAGTACCGACCAAAGTAGTATCAATTGAATTATGAGTCAAAGAGGTTGATGTGCCACTAACAAATCCCGCAGTGTCGCCCACTTCAAGATCAGATGGATCAATACCGAACCACTGGTTTTCTGAATGGTTCCAGTTGACTGCATGGCGGAGATCAAACTCTGTGGTTTGACCAACAACACGTTCACCAACAATTTCAGTTTCAAACCAATTATCGATTTCTGGAGACAACTTCATATCTCCGAGAGTTGTCTGTACGAAGAATGGTGCTAGGTTCTCTGTGCCAGTAGCAATGTCTTGTGCTTCTTTTGCTACTTCATAGTAATCTAACATCACTAGGTCATCACGGACAACCGTATTGCTTTGAACATATTCAGTATTAGCACTATCGAAGACAAGGTTGACACAATCTTCTACAAACGAAGGACGTAATAGTTTACCGCGTTTATCAATTGCCGCTCGATAATCGTCTGCCGTAGTCTGAGAGAACTTGTGATTAGCGAAGTTATCTACAAAGAAACCAGACTTAGTACGCTCGTTGCCATCACTGTCAAGTACACGCAAGAACTTAGTATTTAACTCAAGAAGTGACAGGGTGGTCATCTCTTGAAGACGGTCTACCTTCTCTTCCAGTTTGTTGATGTCTTGCATCGTATAACCCTTACGAGGAATAAGGGTTGCTTTTAAATCCTGTGAGTGCATTGTGTTGGGATTCATGCGAATCTTATACAAATCAATACAGTCATCGGGGGTGTCTGGATACTTTGGATTCAGTGAAGATGAACCAGTAATATAACGCAATTCACCATTGCGTGATGCAACTAGTTTATCGGAACGTGGTAGGTAGTATTCTGCGTCTGTGATGATAGTATCTTTGGGCACAGGAAGTGGAGGAATCGTGGTAAAGTTACCAGATCCATCGGTAGAAGGACGTAAGTCCAAAACGTCACGTAAAGATACTTTGCGACCATCGGGTAGTTTTTGTGCAGGTACTTTCAGATAATCAACTTGACCATCATAAGAGTTGACTGCATATAACTGACCACTAGCAGACGGGTCGAAGTACTTAAATCGAACAAAGATGGTATCAGTAGCAGAGTCAGTTAAACCACCACCAGTCCACATAAGACGACCATCACCCATAAAACCAACACGATGGCCAGGATCGAATAAGAAAGATGAGAAGATATCATCACCATCCGAATCACTTAGACGCAGGCGATCGATCGAGTAGATATCAGACTTCCCAAGGTTTACGTATTTGACACCAAATCCATCAGAGTCAAGAGTGCTAGAAACAGTAGTTTCTGTCAAGGTTTTTGTTTTAATTTCTGCGTTGGTCTTCTTAACAAAAGTGATTACTTCGTAACCTTTGCCGCCAGTAAGACCAGAGAAAACGATCTGCTTATTACCAGATTGAATTGCAGAAGACACTGCGTTAGGCGCAAACTCGTCTTCCGATGCTACTATGATATCGGTCTCATTAACAAAGGTCTCACCAATATCAGTCAAAGATAAAGTATGTGTAGTACCACCTGCAGTGAAGTTGTACTTCTTCATAAATGTCATAGTGATATCAGTGAATCCTTTCGGACGACTGATAGGAGTGTCGAATAACAATGCATTCTTACGTGGTTCATGAAGAATAGCACCCACGTTATTAGCAACTTGACATAGGTTTACATAGTCTGAGTCACTCTGAGACTTAATAGATTTAACATCTCGCAGACTGTAATTAAAGTTATTACGTATAATGTCAAACAGGTGTACTTTATAAAGAGGTGCACTATCATACGTAAAGTCTGATTGA
>Ga0209555_10001129_pt1 | contig 21151 bp, 18 predicted proteins | sample SaaInl85LU_5_DNA_FD_184643 | JGI IMG/M metagenome (GOLD analysis project Ga0209555, IMG submission 184643) | Marine microbial communities from expanding oxygen minimum zones in the Saanich Inlet - ESP_85LU_5_DNA (SPAdes) (version 2) | ecosystem: Environmental > Aquatic > Marine > Intertidal... | reverse complement strand
CAATAGAACGGAAACGGAATCTATCTTTTAAATCATCTAACATTTTAACTCTCTGAACATCTTGTTCTCCATTAGAAAGTTTAAAGATGTTTTCATATACCCAATCCTTAGATAACATATTCAATCCTTGGATATCTTGAGCTAATCTAATTTTCTCACTCCACAAGTTTACTTTTTCTTGTTCGTAAATTGTAGATGGGTTTACCAATTGTAATTCGAAATTAGTCATTTCTGAATCTTGGATACCTTGTGCGTATAAATGAACGATTGCAATTTTAGATAATTCTGAAATTACTGTTCTTTGTATTCTTTCGATAGTTCTTGCGAATCTTACATCTTCTGCAGCAAGAGTAGCTTTACCATTTACGTTTTCTTCGTATCCTAAATAAGCACGAGGAATTTTCAATGCTGCAAACATTTTATTCTTTAAGTAATCGATATCATCAATTGAAGGTGCTTCTAAACCAGCAAGGTTATCAATAGATGTGCCACTATCACCACCACGAACAGGAAGATAGAAATCTTCTGTTAGGTTTTGCATATTATATTTTAAGTTGTAATCACCCGTATTTTTATCAATGAAAGGAACTTTCTTCATCTTATTGATAATTCTCTGCATGTAGTTATCAACTTCGGTTGGAGGAATGTTACCGATATCAATTTTGAAAACTCTCTTTTCAGGTGCTCTCATAATTCTATGGATTAACATTGCATCTTCCATTAGAGATAATTGTTTCCACAATCTTCTACCATTTTCTAACATTGATTTACCATATGGTAACCAGTTAGTATCTGCTAATAATCTGAAGTGAGCAATCTCAAAGTTTTCGTATTCTTGTTTTCCATTCGGGTCCTCAGTAATTTTAAACTTTACTGAATTTGGATTTGATGGGTCAGTTCTTTCTAAACGTTCAGTATTATAAACTGAATGAGGTGTAACGTTAACTACACCCTTACCTTCGGCAACTTCTAAACCTAAAAAGAAATCTCCATATTTACACATGTTTCTTACCCATGGCCATAAGTTGAATTCAATGTTAAGGACATCGTAAAATAAGTTATTAAGTACATCTTGTACTTTTTGATTATCCGAGTGAACCATTAAGGTATCACCGAACTCATTTTTTAAAGTAGATTCATCAGCATAGATATCTAATGCAGAAGAAAGGATAGGGTCATTATCCATTGCATCAAAATCACGAAAAACTTCTCTACGAACTTGTTGGTATGCCATTGATTGGGCACCACCGGCTTGTTCATAAAAAGATTTCTGAATTTTGGTGTATCTATCTCTTAGGGACGATAAGTTTGTTTGTTGTCTTTCATCAGAATCAAAAACTTTACGCTTTCCATCCTTATCAACCGTAACGATTGCTTGTGAACGAAAGAGTTTCGTTAATCTCCCAAAAAATGAAGTATCTGCCATTTTGTTTTCTTTTTAATTTATAACCTTAATTACCATTTACGACAAGACCAATATCTTGCCTTGTGTCTTGGACCGGGGTTATCACAATTATGTCTTGCTCTAAAAGCTTTCCTTCTTTCAGGATTATTCTTTTTGATTGACATTGTTTTTTCACCACCCTTACCTTTGTGTCCAAAGTTTACTTTTACTACGTTTCCTTGGGGGTTTTTGACATATACTTTAAATTTCTTAACATCACCTTGCATTGGTTTACCAAGTTTTACCTCTCTACCTTGGTATTCTGCTTCGTTGACATCACACTTATATTCTTTCATGAATTCTACAAACTCTCTGATATCATCATGAGATTCTACATCGTATTCTTCACAATATGAAGTATTTTCTAATAAATTAGATAATTTTATCATAATTTCTTTCTCCTATCTACCATATAAATATATAATTATTTAATTAACCAAGTTAAATCCTCTCGATGACCGTTACCCATATCCATTTCCCAAGGATTGGAATCATTGACAGTATTACCACCGAATCCCATTCCACCCATATCTAAAGTGGATTGTCCGATGCCTCCAATTGCTTGTCGAGTTAAATCAATTCCTTCTTGTCTTAATCGTAATGCAGTATCTCTAACCCACAATCCAATGGATAAGGACATGACTAAATCATCATTGTAACCTCTCATTGCTTCTGCACGATTACCATTCCATATAAAAGTAAATAACTCATCTATGGTTCTCGTAGAACGAATGGTTACATCTTTTTCTCTGATGTATTGTTCCATCTTAGAAATGATTAGAGGTCGTGTTTTAGAAGTAGTTGAGAATCCTGCGACCATGTTTCTTTCTTCTGCTCGGTATTTGTTATGTAGTTGATTTTCTACATCTACATATTTTAAATCCTTACTCATGTAGAATAAGTTTTGATAACCTCTATCGATTACTTGTTGGATTACTGCCCAACCAATATTTGCGTTTTCAATTACCAATAATGCTTGGTTATAATCAGTAGCAAGTGATACAAGGAAGTTTCCGAAATCTTTGGTATCTAACTTACCTTTATACTCAGCAACTTGTGTAGAGGATTCTATATCGATTACATGACAGGCCGAGAAATCGGCAGAATCACCACGAGCAACATCGGCGATGACCATATAAGATTTCTGATAATTTGGATATTCCCATTTCCATAGGTTTCCATCGAACCCAGTCTTTTCAATTGGTTCTTGACAATAAGTTTCTTTATAGAACATTAGAAGTTGTGGGTCGATAACAGTATCACCAGAACTTACGAAATCACAATCACATTCTTGTGCTGCTCCTTTTGGTCCTAATAAAACTTCTTGTTCATCTCTCCAAGTTTGGTCTCTTTCTGGATGAACAGACCAATGTAACCGAATAGTGTTAAATGTGTTTGTACCATCTTCTGCACCTACCCAAGTTTTGTGAAAAAAGTTACCTACCCCATTTGGAGTTGATAAGATAATTGCGTTACCACCCGTTGATAAGGTAGATTGTGCAGATACCCAAATTTCTTCAATCTTGTCGATAAAGGCTGCCTCATCAAATACTAATAGAGATAAGGCTTCCGAACGACCAGCATCTCCAGCAGCTGAAGTTGCTTTAATTTGTGAGCCATTTGAGTATCGTAGAGATAGTTTGTTATCTTCTACTGTTTCTTGTTTTAACCAAGAAGGTAAATACTGATTCATTACTCTTACCTTGGTTACAAGGTTCTTAGCAACCTCTTGTTTGGTTGCAATTACCAACACGTTGAAATCTTGGTTGAATAACATCTTCCATAATGAAAATCCTGCAGTTAAGGTTGAGATACCTGTTTGACGAGATTTTAAGATGATGTTATATCTACTTTCGTGAAATTGTGTTAGAGTAGATTCTTGAAATGGAAATAAGTGAAAAGGTATCTTACCACGAACAGGGTGTTGTATCATACAATACTTCTTCATGAAGTATATCGGGTCCGATGCACACTTCTGATACTCTAACTTAATTATTTCTTTTAATGATTGTTTAGCCATTATTTACCACCTAATAAAACGAGTAATGCTCCTGCCCCAATATAAGTTCCAACTTTATACAAGAAAGTTTTTCTTCGTTGACCTTTGAGTTCTTTTTCTAATTGTTTAGATTTCTCAGCCTCTAATGAAAACTGTTCATCTTTTTTTAAGATAATATTTTCCAAGTTTAAAACCTTAGTATCTAATTTACCAATTACCGAATCTTTTAAAATAACTTTCTTTTGTTCTAATTTTAAAAGTTCTTGTATGGATAGAAGTTCTAACTTTGCACCATCACCACTAATTAAATCTTTAATTACCAGTTTTGCGATAGGTTGCTTCAAAGATACTATCGTATCGTTTTGTGAAAAACTCTTGAAGCTCACTAATAGTAAGCTTATCAACAGAATTAGTTTTTTCATCTGTATTTCTCCTTATTGAATAAATGTTATTTTGTACTCTATCTATATCACCATCAATCAATTCCAATTCTGAATGTAAAGATGAAATCATTGCATCTAATTCAGTATTCATGGTTTGGATAGAATCTATCTCTTTACCGATGTTTTCAATCTTTTGATTAAATCCCTCAATATCTGTCTTTAATCCTCTAACATTAAAAATTGTAAATGCTAGAAAAACCATACAGATGATGATTAACATGTTTGTGTACTTTGTTGTTCCCATTACTATAAATAATGTTCTAAATCGTTTTCTCGTAAAATTTCTAATACTTGAAGTCTTTTTTCTTTAAGTTCTTCAAGTTCTTTTGTACCATAATCAATCAATTCTTGGATTTCAGCCTTGGCTTCTTCTACGGTTGTAGGTAATTCCCATTGTTCGGTTGAACCATCTTCATTTACATACTCGTAAAATGGTTTTACTTGGGAAAGTGATTGTTTATACTCTTCCATCTTAGCAGTACCAAAGATTAACATCTTAGTCCATACTTTATAGTTTTCATATTCTTTCCAAAATCCCTTAGTTCTGATTAGGTGTTCGTTATCAACAGTACAATTCAGACAATATCCATTTTTTTCAATCAGTTTTCTATCATTTTTAGATTTTTTGATTGTTTTACACTCTGGATTCTTACAATTGGATTTTTCTTGGATATATTCACGGATTTCTTGTAGTGCATCCGAGTTTTTACCTGTTTTTAGGATATATCCTTCTTTTTTCTCGTATCTGTGGTGTTCATCTTCCCAAACATCACCAATATTTCGTGTTTCCTCTGCTTTGGTGTATCCAATGGTGGTATTTTTATCGTACTCACCAGTTTGTACCATATCTACCAACTTTCTACGAGTTGGGTGCATATATTTCTTTTTGAATTCTTTACTCATTGTTACATATTAGGTTATACCTTGATATATAAATATATAAAAATGAAGAAACCGAAAATTTAGAAGAAAATACCCAATAGTTGGTTTACGGAAGCAAATGCACCAGTTAATTTGAAAGTGTTTCCTTTATATTGAAAAACAATTCCCTCGTTTGGTACAATTTTAGAAGGACCACCAATAGATTGTAATCGTTTTAACTCTAATTTCAATTTTTCAATCTTTTTAGGGTCACCTGATTTCTGAACATCCTTAATTGTTTTATCAATTCTCTTTTTTATAGAACGAACTGCTTCATCTGGGTTTACAGTTAGTACTGATGATGTAAATTCTAACACATCTGCACCAACTCCTAAGAAAATATTCTCAAATTTCATCATATTGTTCTTAGCAATGTTCTTTTGGTCTTGTGAATCGATTTTCTTAGCCCAAGTTAGAGTTTTTTCATCTGAAATGTTCTTATTATCGATTCTAAATCCTTTATCATAGAATGCCCATCTCTTAACTAACCCCATTAGAGTTTTATTATCGAGTGTAGATGGTGAATTTTTACTAATCCATTGCATCCACCATGCTTGATGATACTCAGCAACCCCATCAGTATCCTTTAAACCGAATTCTTTTTGTAGTTTTGAGATTTGAGATGTATATTTTCCTTTTTTAGAGGATAATTGTTGTGATTTTGGTAAAGAAATTACAGGAGGACCTTGAATTGTGTAATTATCTTGTACATCTTTGTTGATTTGTTTAATCATACCTGCCAAAATTCTTCCAGCATCAGCATTTTCACCAATTGCAACACCACTTTCATCGTATTCCATTGTTCCGTGGAATACTAATAGAGGTTGACCGTAAGGAATTACGTTAACTGAGGTAGGATAGATTACTTCAAGGTTCATAAAACATGCACCACCTTTGAAAATCTTCTCTCTTTGTTTTTCTGATAAGGATTTTATTGAATCAGACATATCCTTCATTGCAAAGTTGTATGCTTTTTCTAATTCACCTCTACCTTTGAACTTATCAGCAACACCATTTATATCTAATGCATTTTCACCACGATTTTTAAGATGTCCTTTGTTTCTTGCAGCAACTAATCTACCATTAACCCATGATACTGCCAATGCTTGACCATCAGTTTTTTCTCGTGTAAATTCTAAGTTTCCTTCTAATGCACGATTTACGATATCTTTAAGTTGTCCGAATGTTAAATTGATTTCAGTATCAAATGGGTGATTCATGTGTCCATATGCACCACCTTCTTGAAGTAATTTAGTTTCGTTTATGTTTTCTTTGATTAGTTGTTCATTGGTTTGTCCACTAAATTTTTGTGATTCTGTATCTCTTAATTGTGGTAAGAACTTAAATCTTGCTCGTTTTAAAACTCTTTTCTTTTTTCTAAGAACATTTCGATGAACTACTTTTGCTTGTTGGATAGTTAAGTCAGATTTTGATTTACCTGGAAACAATTCTTCCATAAATTCTTTGTAAACTTCTAAGTATGCTTTTTTGTAAGCAATCTTTTTAAGTTTATCTATGGATTTTCTTCTCATCATTGTTCTTTTTCTTCTTCTTGCAATTTGAGCTCGTTTACCAGCCATTGCAGCTTTTCTTCGAAGTAAATCTGCAGGTCTTAATTTACCTTTACTTCTTTCATCCATTGATTCATCCAATCCCATTTTCTCTCTCCACGAATCAAATGCATCAAAATCATATTCTTGTTGTTGAGAATCCCAACCACATGAATGACATAAGTATTTTTCATCATCATCGGATTCTATCTCCCATGAATGATTACATTTTTCACATTTTACTGCAGTTCCAGCAAGTTCAACAATAAAAGATTCGTTTACATATCTAAATGTAACTACTTTTTTACCATTGATGGTTGGCATACCATGTTCATCTTTACCAATAGATTTAACAACAACTTTTTTGTTCTTAAATTTACCCATTAATAAAGTATCACCAATCTCTACTGGTAAGGTTATTGCTTCGTTTACTGAATTCTCGTATTCTGATTGTGATTTTAAATCACCACGTGCATCATCACCTGATTGTTTCTTATCAGATTTCATATTTGGGTCAGATACTAATGAATATCCTACCAAAGATGCTTTACGAGTTGCATGTTTGTACCATTTAGTATATGCACCACTTGAGTAAATATCAATTTGGTTGTTTGGAGTTTTTGCACCAAGTACACCTGCGGGAAAGTAAGTTACTGTTCCAGTTGGTCCGTTTGGATAAGTTGGATGTTCGTAATAATCTTCCAACTCTTTAGTAGTAATCATATTAACTACCTCGTATCCAATCTTTGCAGCTCTATTGATATTTACCTTAGAGAATACATCATAATTTGGAAAGAAGTTATTAGGTCCATCATCTACATCATTACCAGCGTTACCAACAACATTAGATGCTTCATTAACTAACCATTCTTCAATTCGTTCTTTGGAAATAAAAATTCCTTCGTTTAATTTAGAAGTGATTAAGTTGAATATAGTTTTATTATATTTTGGATATGCTCTATCTGTAAAGAATGATTGTTTTTGTTCGTCTGAACCTAATGATAATCCGTTACGAACATCAGTGCCACTTATTGGGTTTGATTGAGAAGGAGCTGCGTAAACATATCCCCTATCTCTATATCCTTCAGTCGGGTCTCCTTTATATGGAGTAAAGTATTTACCACCTAAACGAGATTTATCCTTTTCACCAACAACGGTTATGAAGGCAGTTGATTCTTCATCAAACTTTTTAAGAATTTCAGTAGGCTGGTATGGATTTTTAACTTGATGTATCTTGGAACTTGGAATTCCAAACATCGTTGTCATTATCTGTACCTTTTCTTTGAAGTTAAAGGGTGATTTAGGTTTTTGAACTTTATTAGAGGTTCCTATAAATACATTATCCTTACCGAATTTCTTTACAAGATGTTGGTAAGTTGCATAGTGTCCTTTGTGGAAAGGTTGAAACCTACCCACATACACTACTACGGTCTTTTTAATAGGATTATCATCCTCGAGTAGAATTTGTTCTACGAGATATTTTGAAAGTTCACTCATATTAGTATATACCTTATCAGTATATAAATATAAACACTAGAAAGTTTAGTGATTTTTATAAATGAACGGGTCTCTTTTACGAAGTTCTTCTAATCTTTTCTTGTAGATTTTTTCTTGTTTTTTCTTATTTTTCCAACGAATAATTGGAGAAAATATAAAATTTATAATTTTTTTCATATTGGCCAGTTAATATTATGAGTATCTATATTTAGTTTCTGTTGTTTTACGGTGTCGTATGATTTGTAAGCCATCTTATCTATAATTATAGAATCGGTAAACGAATAAAAAGAAAATCCATAGAATGGAGGAACTAAAACTTGTATGCCATTCTCTGATGTAAGTATGAAATCATCAAAATTATCTACATTAGGATTTGGGTTTAGTGTGTTTATGACTGATAAATAAATTCGGCCGCTTATACAAGATATAAGATTATAAAAATTATCGTGGTAGATACCATCTTTGGTTCCACCCACCACACTTATTTGTAAATCTTTTTTAAAAATAATACCGTCATTTCGTTCGTTAGCAGGAATAATTCTATCGAGATTTTCAGAATCATATAAATAACTAATAGTAGAACCCCCCTCGTAATATATTGGTTTTTCAATAATCTTTACAGCAGGTAATACTTCACTTGAGTATAAGTGGTAATCATCTAATGCCCTTTTTTTATAATATGTCGTCGTTCCCCTCATAATCCCATAAACTGTGTGATACCGAATCATCATGTATTTTGATAAATTCTTTCACCTCTTTTTGAAAATCATTATATAATGGATGTGTATCTTTCCAAACTGCCGCTTCTTCATATTGAACGGAATCCATAACACCCCAATCTAAAATTTTATAATAATAAAATAAAATATTAATACTACTATCTTTAAATATTTCCTTTATTAATTTATAAAAATCAATCATTTCTTTGTAATTCTCCTTTTGAACAACATATGAAAAAGTAATTTCTCGTAAATCAAGTGTACTAATAAATTGTAAATTTTTTAATAGTAAATCCCACTTACCACCTCTACGCACAACTTGATATGTTTCTTTTGTTGCTGCATCAATTGATATTTCAGCTGAATTAATAAAGGAATGTGAGTGTTTTATAATATCCCAATTACGTGAATTCCACAGTAAAGCGTTGGTATGTAAATGTATATTATTCAGATTCGGCCATTCTTCTTTTTTAAATGATTGTAAAAATTTAAATAAACCAGTACTGTAAAAAGGATCACCATACCCACTCATAGTCATAGATTTTACACCTCTACCATAGTGAGTAATTATATCTTGTAGTATTTCTTCTGTATTTAATGTGTTACCTTCTGTATTTGTTATAAAGTTTGGTCTACAAGAAGGACATGCCAAATTACAAGTTGAATCCCATACAACTTTAAATTGTCGTGGGGTATCTGGGTATCCAAATGTTTCATCTGCATCTAATTTTGGATGTCTTTTTTTGTATCCATCTAAATCAATAACACCCTTAAGTCCTATTTCGTTTTTACGTAAAATGGGTCCTGCAGGCAATCCATTATTTATAACAGTACTTAAAAATGGACATGTATCTTTTTTACAATATTTAAATGAACCGTCTAATACAGATTCTCGTATCTCATTAGCAGTATCACTATCCCAATTTTCTTTTAGATTTTTATTGGAACCAATATCCTTCGTTAACCAACCTGAACAACATAATGTTTGTCTATCATGCGTTATCTCAGTAAACCCAAAAGGAAACCAACAAACAAAATCTTTTAAATCGGTTTTACTTTTCATTTATTAACAGATTATCAATATTACCATAATAACTTTCAAATGTAGTGTTAAAATTCTCAGAACGCAGCATATCTAATTTATCTGTGAATGATTTTAATTGCTTCATTTCATCTAAATTAAAATCAACATCCACACTACGTTTATACACGTTTTCTAATTTTTCCATTATTTCTTTTATGAAAAATTCATCACATTCAAATTCGAGTAATTCTGATTTAAAGTTATCCAATCTTTTTTTAAATTCCCCCTTAACCCAATTGGGTAAAAATTGACAATTATAATATGATGGTTGTGTTATTGGTACAAGAGTTATTGTTATTTGCTTTGGATGAATAGTTGTATCTAAAATACCCTCTCTAATAAATTCAAGTACCAAATCAAATAAATGTAAATAATTTAAGGAACCATAGGTTACCATATATCCAAGTTCTTTATATTCAATACTAGATTCTCTAAATAATTTAACATTATTTATAAATTCCACATGATTATATCCTTTTCTAACATATTCACCAACTTTACCAACCCCATCCACACTTATATATAATGATAAGTTTTTAAAATTTTTCCAAATATCCAATATGTTCTTTTTGCCAAATCTTAATTTAGAAAAATTAGTTGAATATCGAATAGCAGTTTCAGTACGATTGAGTTCAACTAACTTATCAAGTATTTCATAGTGTTCAGGCATCATCAATGGTTCACCACCTGCGAAGTAAATTTCTTCTACATATTGATAATGTGGTTCAATCATATCCATAAAGGATGATTTATCGGTTACACTAATTAATCCTTTTTTTCTAAAATCTGCTTCTTCTGGAAATAATGCTATTTGGTCAGAATGCCAAGATGATGATAAATCAACTCCACAACTTCTACATTTGAAATTACAGAAATTTGATATTCTAAAATCCCATGCATATAATTTCATATCATTAAGATGTCCATCGGATTGAGTTTTGTTTACCAACTCAAATGTATGTTCAAAATCTTTTGTAAATTTTTGTCTATATGATAATCCACCATTATCTTCAAGATGATAACAACGAGAACAACCAGAGGGTTTTTTACCATCTAGCATCTGAACTCTCATCTCTTTATACTTATCTGAATTCCATACATCTTTTAATTCAGAATCATTTACATTTCCAAATGGTGGTATAAGTGGGTCTGATTTATCGTAATCGGCAGGGTCTGTATTATACAAACAACATGGTAAAACTCTCCCATCTGGCCAAGTGTGAGATGTCATCCATGGTGCAATACAAAAAGATTTAGAATCTTTTAATTTTTGTATGTTATATGAGGTTTGTTCCATTGTTTGTTATTGGTATTTTTCTATAATCAGGTAAAATATCAAATATATTCTCACCTCTAATTTTATCTAATTCAATTTGGTTTTTATAAAATATATTTAAAAAACTATTATGAAACGGAGTATCATTTACAAATGAAATTATATTTTCAAATTCATGTTTAAGTGGTTCTATAAAATGTTCAGTATATCCAAACGATTCTAGTGTTATATATAGGTTTTCAAAATCTTTTTTTACTTTTTCAAAAATAGTGGGTGGTAGTGCTCTGACAGATTGTTCCTGTGGGTGCATGATTGGTTGAAAATTAAACTTACACTTATCATCAAGTAGAAGATTATCTTTATGTAAATCCAATATAAAATCACAAATATTATGCATATTAGTGACACCATATGCGAATTGAAATACATAAGTAATATTCATCGTATTTCGTTCATTTATAAAATTTACAAATTCTCTAACATTATGTTTCCATTGATTATAATCTAATCCCTTTCTAATGTATTCACCAATCTTATAACTACCGTCAATACTAAAACCAAATACGATATGATTAAAATGTTTGTAATAATCTAATACGCTTTTCTTCTTCCATTGGATTATAGATAGGTTGGTGTTTACAGTTAATCGCACGTTTTCGTGCAAATTTCTATCAACCAAATCTTGTAAAATTTTATAATGATGTTCATTTATAAATGGTTCTCCACCTGCAAAATATATATATTCCGCATATTGATAGTGATTTTCCAATTCACTCCAAAACTTAGATTTATCGTTTATCTTAATTATTCGTTGAGTTGGTTTATTCAAATGTAGAACTTTATCTGAAAGTTTTACTGCATCGTCAAACCATTCTGAACTTAAATCATGGTAACACATTCTACACTTAAAATTACAAAGATTAGATATTCTTAAATCCCAATGTAAGAAATTACTATCACCTGTTTCCCAATTTATTTTATCAAAAAAATTATTATTATAAAAATCTCGTGAAGATTCACCAGTCGATTCGTGTAATTTATTACAATACACACACTCTTTTAAAGTTTCACCAGATAACATTTTTTCTTTAAAGTTTAATATTTTTGAAGAACTGTATATTTCTGATAATGAACTATCATTTACGTTACCAAATTGTGAATTACCATCTCCCTGACCCCATACACAACATGGCGATACACTTCCATTTGGATCTTGATATAATGAAGTCCAAAGTGCTGCACAAAACGATTTTGATTTTAATGCTCTTTCTTTATCAGTCATTTTGAAAGTAGGGTTTAAGTTCTGGATAAAAATCACCAACTACATCTATTGTTTTTTCATTTCTATACTTATCCAATATTGTGAATCTAGTATAAATTTGTTTAAGTTCAGTATCGGTAAATTGTTTACTGTACATATACTTTATCATTCCTTCAATATCACTTTGATATTTACCCCAACCTTTATATGCTAACCACTTTTCCTTTATTTTATCTTTAGTCTCAACTGGCAAGGTATATAAACACATATGCTCTGGGTTGTGGATTATGTTCATCCATATTGAGAAGGATGGCGTGTGTTCTTTAAACCAATCATGAAATTCGGGTAGTTCCCATGCATTAATCCACGATGTCGTATATGTGTAGTTGAAGAATGTTTTATTATACTTCTGATAATCTAAATTAATTTTGTGAAATTGTTTTAAATTTTGAACAACATCATCCCATTTAGCTTCCTTTCTCAGATATTCAAATGTTCTACCCATACCATCAACACTTAAACCAATACCAACTCTTTTAAAGTTTTCTGCAATTCTCCTTACCAATGGTTCATTACAAATTGTTGCGTTACAAGACATGTTTATAATGATATCTTTAGATTTTCTAAGTTCAATCATTCTATTCCATGCATTTTCCCAATGATTGGTGTAGAAAGGTTCACCCCCAACTATTTCGATTCGTTTAACGTGTTCAATCCAATCATCCATTGATGATATAAACTCACCTTTCTTATCACCAGCCTGACCATGGGGTAATGGATATAAATAATTTCTTATACCTTGTATATCACCTTCTGGCATTGTCTTTAATTCCTTGTACCACTCAGTGCTGTGTGAACTACCACAACTTCTACACTTTAAATTACATGCGTTTGATAAGATAACTTGAAAATCAAATGGATATTCGGGTACTTCTGATGTATATATTAGTTCGGGTATAGCATACTCACCCATATACTCTTTTATAATTTCATTATAATGCTCGCGTTTACTGGTATATCCATTTTCTTCATCTTTCCAACATACTTCACAATTTTTTGGTTTTTTACCATCAATAAAATCTTGTCTAAGTTGTTTCATATATGGAGAATGAAATATATCCTTTACATTATCCAATTGAGTATAATATAAATCACCATTTTCTTTAGTAACCTTTTCTTTTGATATACAACAAGCTCTAACCGTACCATCTGGATCGTTTGAGAACCCTACCCATGGAACTATACACATACTTTTACTCATACTACAATAATTTTTTAAAATAAGAATCCCATTCTTTCAAATAATCACCAATATAAACATTTCGTTGTTTATCCAATAAATTTACAAAATGATAAAACATCTTTTCCTTTGTAGTATTTTTTGGTTTATCCAATTCCATGATTAATCTATCTTTCTCATGTGGTGCTAAATTAGATATATTATTTTTTATTTCTTCCTTCATTTCATCTGGTATCAACGAAACATGCATATGTTCTGGCCAATGAACATAGTTGTGAGCTATTATTAACCCATAACTATCTACCCATTTTTTAAAATCATTTATACGATATACATTTAATGCACTTACTGTTTGACAAACTTCTAAATTGAATACATCTTTATATTGTATGATTTTTTCGAATGATTTAAAAATAACATCCCAATCTGCTGGATATCGTACATAGTGATTTCTATCTTCCAAATCATCAATTGATAAATGTATTCTAACTTCTTTAAAGTTTTTCCACAATTCAATAAAATGGTCTGGAAACTGAGTACAGTTTAAACTATAATGTAAATCTATATTTTTAGAAGTACCATCTTCGATAAATTTATTTAAGAAATATCCATGTTCTTTTATTAAGGTTGGTTCTCCACCATTTATCCAAACTTCTTCTAATTCTGAACATTTTGTATAAAGTTCATCATAAAAGTCATAATCCCTAAACCATTCTGTTTTTATTTCATTTTTGAAATAATCTTTTTCAAATTCAGTTCCTTTAAATACTGCTAAATCTTGATTCCATCGGTTTGATGAAAATGGGTTACACGTAACACACTTTAAATTACAGACAGTACCCAGTCGTAATTCTACATACTTGTAATCTACTTTCTTTAAAGAACCATCCTCATTTACGTTTTTAAAACATTCATCTATTAGGTGAGAGAATTTAAGGTTAGATTCCATTCGTTTAGAATGAACTCCATTTAAATCATATTTGTAACACTTACTACAAACAGATGGAAATTCTCCATTAACCATTTGTTTTCTAATTTTATTAAATTTATCAGAATTAGCAATATTATCCAACGGGTCTTTAGATAGAAATAAGTGATGTCCGTTTTCATCTGCAGCAGTACTCACACTATCGGTCATATCAGTAACACAACAAGGTGTGACAGTACCAATTGGGTGGGTTGCTAAATGTGTAAAGGGTAGTACACAAAATGATTTTTTTCTATATTCTTCTCCGGGTGCTTCCATTATAATAAACTTGAGTGTGGTAGTGTTTCTGCTTCATCTAATTTAATAGAATTCCACCATTCCAATACTTTTGGGTTAGCTGAATATATTTCTTCAATTATACCTTCGTTCTTTCTCCACGAGTCTACTCGTTGTAATCTCTTCTTGCCGTTACGTAATCCCTCTTCCCAATCGGGATATTGTTCGGAGAATACTTGTCTAGCTTTTAAATCAACTAAACAATCAATCCAATATGCGTATTTAGTATTTTGTACCTTTGGAGTTACATATTCGATTAAATCATCTAACACTTCATCAAATAATTCACGAGGAAGAACTTGAGGACACATCATGATAGTACTATCAAATGCAAATGTAGTTTTTATTAAAGTATGAACATCTAACTCTAATGCTAAATCTAACAATTCCTTTAAACAAAAAAGACCAGGGGTAGTTATGGTTAAATCAAATGCAATTCCATAATCACCATACTTTTTATTTAAAAAAGTATAATCTTTAAAGTTCTGAATCCAACTATCCCATTTAATACCATGTCTTACGTATTCTACGTTTTTACCAACACCATCAATAGAAGCACAAATTTGTACAGTTTTAAAGTGTGGTAACATGTTTTTTAAATCCCAATGTTTATAAGTCGTTCTACTGAAGTTGGTGTTATAACGAACCCACACATTTTTAGCTAAATCATGTTCAACTAAATATTCCATTACTTCCCAATGTATATCCCACATTAGAGGTTCACCACCTACCCAATAGATTTCTTCGATTGTACCATTTTTTACAGCCTCCCATAATTCAGCTTCTGCTACATCTTTTTGAAAAGATTCAATAGCAGGTTTATTTTTCTTTTGAGCCCAAAAATCGGCATTACCTTCTGCATCATAATCTCCCATAGCTCTCCTTTCAGATTCCCATGAAGAAGATAATTGGTCTCCACACATTCTACATTTAAAGTTACATAAGTTTTTAATTCTATAATCAAATGAGATTGGTGGCATTTCTGTATGACCATCATCATTGGTTTTTTCAAATGCCTCATCTACTTTATGTGGAAATAAAGTTTTGGTAAAGTAATCACGATAAATTGATATGTTTAGAAGTTTACCATTACATACCGCACATTGTGGTATTTCTTTACCAGCCATTAAATCCCTACGAATACCCTTCATGTATTCAGAATTCCAATGGTCTTTTAATGTACCAGGATTGTAAACAGACCCCTCATCCGCAGCATCTCCATCTATATATTGAGTTGCCCACTCAGCTTTTTCTCGTGAGGCACAACATAATCTTCTCTCACTTTGTGGTGAGAGGTATGTATGTGTCCATGGTGCGATACAAAATGTTTTATTACCTTCTTCTGGTTTTATTTTCATATTAAGTTCCTTGCTATACCTCCAACATGTTTACTATCGGATTCTTTTTTTAATTCACCAATTAAATCAATCATATCATCTTGCTGTTGATCATCTGGTTCAATATATTCTTGTGAACCTGGGTTTGCCCATTGTGGATTTAATACCCACCCCTCTTCTTTTGCTTTTTTGAGAGTTTCCTCTACATATCTATTAGATTTTGCATCATCACCATCAATAACACCACTTAATTGTGCGATATTTGTTTCTGGTATAGAATCCCACCATTCTTTTAACATTGGAAATGCTTTTAAGAAATCTTTTTTTCTTCTAACATCATATTGTGCGTAGAATGATTTAAAATCTCGTTCTCTACTTTCTTTTGAAGAAGTGAATGCATGTCCAGAATCAACCTGTCTTGTATATTCAATTAATCTCAATAAACCATCTCTCTCCATATCCATAAAACCATTTGCACCACCATCCCAAGTTTTTTCCAACCATTGTTCCATGTGATTAGCACGTTCCATTCTAATTTCAGTTGGAAGTGTTACGATTGATTGGAATGACGGGAATCTTAAAATATTAAATGACATTACAGCTGCATGTGGTCCGAACTCTTTTTTGAGTTTAATCATTTCATCCATAAAATCGGTAATAGAAAATAAACATAACGAATTTATTGTCATCATTACATTTACTGAACGGATATTTCCTTCTGAATTAACTCTTCGCATGTTATTCATCCAAACATCCCAATCAAGACCATATCTAATATATTCGGATTGTATTCCAGTTGCTTCATTAGAAGTGTATAAACTAAAATCTTTAAATGAATTGGTAGATTCAATCAATGCATCTAATAATTCTTTTTTCTGACCTAAGTTAGAGTTAACTGCGAACGGAACTTCACATTCTGGATGAGATTTCCACCAATCCATTAATTTCCAAAAGTCTGGAGACATTGATGGTTCCCCACCAGTTACTCTTAGTTCTCTTAAACTATATTGTAATTCAGCTTCCCACCATTTCCAGAAAGCTTCTACATAAGGATTACCTTCATTCTTTCTACCATAAGGCATTGCATGACCACCATCATGTTGAAATGCACCTGCTCCATCTGAAACTAAGTTTTGGTAAGGTCCGAATTTTTTAATATCTTTTTGCCAAGTAGTAGAAAAAGATGCGTTACAATAGGAACATCCGAAGTTACAGTTTGCATCAAAGGCTATTTCTAATGTTTTTAAATCAACATCAAGACCTGCTCCAAACTTTTCTTTAGCTTCTATAAGTTCTTCATCTGTATAAATTACTGATTTATAAACTCTATCCGAAACCTTATCAGCTCCTAAATCTTCTATCTTCCAACAATACTCACATTCTTTGGGTCTTACCCCATCTAACATTTCTTTACGAATTGCCTTCTTGTAAGTAGTATTGTGAAGTGCTTTATATGAATTTGCAACTTCTTCCAATGGAATTTTATGTGCAGGTGGGTGATGACAACTTGCAGTTGTTCCATTACCCAACCATATAGTTGCGTTATACCATTTTGCACCACAAAATGATTTTGATATTGAATTTATAGATCTTTCTCTATATTCTTGGAAAGTTTCATTTTCTCGTTTCCCAAATACACCCATAACTTAAAGTTTATGTATAAAATTACAATTTTCTGTTTTATCAAATGATTTATCAAAAATAAATTTATTAAAATCATGTTCAGATTCCAACTCACCGTCAATCCATAATTTGAATTCATGTAAGTCAATATCTGTATAGTTTAGATTAAATCCATTTTTAGGGAAATTACCTGCCCCAAATATAATATGAGGATTTTCATCAAAACCAAGTGGTTCTTCAAGTGGAATTTCTTTAATAAGAATACCATCTATGGTTAAAGAAACCAACTTACTATAAGTATAGTTTAATATTATATTGGTTTTTTTATTAGGTAGTATTACTGATGGTAAAACAAAAGTTTCAGTACCATGTTCTTTGCCTAATAAAAAAATCATACAACCATCATCAATATCTAAACCAGAATATTTAGGTAGTATTGAAAATAAAGTTCGTTTAGTAGGAGTATCATCCAATAGAGTAAGAGTAATATCTATTTTATAGGAATGTTTACCATTTAATAATTTATCTGCAGGATTGGTTGGAAAGGTATCACAAATACTACTTGGCCAAAAAATCCAAGGATTACCCTTTCTTATTTCTAACATAAAATTCTTTTAATTGTGGGAATGTTTCTGTAAAGTTAGTTCCTCTACGAGTATCATATTCATCAACAAACTTAATAAAATCCTGTCTAAACTTTTCAGTTGAAAACATACTGTTACCAACTGCATAATCATAGATTCGTTTTATTTTCTGTATCTCTACATTTGAGAATCCATAATTATCGTGTTTGAATTCTTTAATACCATAATATAGTGCTTTTTTAGCGGATTCTAAAATAAGTTCTTTATGTTCATCATCTAAAATTTTAACAGATAAATGAGATGGCCATCTTAAATACGAAGTATCTAACTGAATTGCAGATACCCAATATCGTTCATTGTTTTGATGTTTTCTTTTCATCTCAAAAACTCTATCAATCAAATCACTATAAGTGAATACTGATAATGCATTAAAGGTTGCCATGATGTTTATAGTCATCTTTGGTAGTTCGGTAAGGAATGTATCCACATTAGTCCAAAAGGTTTCGTAATTCAATCCAAAACGAGTATATTCGGCTTGTTTATCAGTTCCTTCTACTGATGTGAAGATAATCAGTTCTCGTACCTTATTGTTGTTTGATAAATCTTGACATAATTCGATAAAACGATTCATCAACTTTTCAGGTACATTCATATTGGTATTGATTGCTAACGATAAATTTGGGTTTTGTTCCCAATTTTCTTGAATATATTCCAATACCTTAAATGTGTCTTTGGAAAGTAGTGGTTCTCCACCAGTTATTCTAAATGTATGTAAATCCTTATACAAATCAGGCCACCATTCCCAAAATGCTTCTACATAGGGGTTTTCTTCGGATTGTTTGTAAGGCATCTCACCTTTCTCTCTCAACGAATCTATTTGGTTGTAATTAGTAGAAGTATTATATGGACCGTGTTTTTCGATTTCCTCTACCCATTTAGAAGAATATTGAGGACCACAGTATGCACAAGCAAAGTTACACGTGTTAGAAAACGAAACCTCAACATACTTTGGATTGAAATCAGTTTTCCAATGTGAATCTTTTATTTTATCATATTCAGATAATGACCACGGTTCTGATGATTTAAAAGTTCTATCTGAAAATGAATCTGAATTATCTTCTACATTCCAACAATAGTTACACTCATCAGGTCGTTTACCCTCTAACATTTCTTTTCGTTTTTGTTTCTTAAAACGAGTATTATGTAAGGCGGATGGATTTCGTTTAATTTCTCTTAATGGAATTTTATGAGGAGCAGGGTGGTGACACGAGTGTGTCATTCCTAATCCAAGATGCATTGTAACTTGTGTCCATTTAGCTAAACAAAATCCACACCCTACCTTATTTAATTTATTCCTAACATCGTGTAGTTGACTCATAGAGTAACATTTATCATTTTTGCTTTTGGAGTAATTTCATCAACACTAATCAATTCATATTTTAAAGAATTCATACCATCTGATTTATAATCCCACTTTCCTTGTTGCATTTGGTGAACAAATCTTTTTTCATTTCTTGCAGTTGTTTCACCTTTTGCCCATTTTATAATACCACCGTCGTCAATAAGTCCTTCATCTTTATGTGGTAAACAAAACATACGACCTGGTTTTCTATGTGGTATTATAGAATTGGGAATAGTTATTTCATCGGTACCATGTTTACACATAAAATTTTCTCCGTCATTACCATTGTTGGTTTTATCTAACACTAATCCATCTTTGAAATCGTAATGTAGGGATAACCCATCATTTGGTGGGTTGTTGGCTATGTTAGAAACTTCGGTTGGTGATAGAGCTCTATTCCAAATTTTAACATCAGCTATATCTCCTCTAAACCAACGCTGTACGTTATCATTTGGAACAGATGTAGTTGTTCCTAAATAATATGGAACATTACCATATCTTTTTAAAACACCATTGAACTCTAATGGTGAGTGAGTTCCAGTTCCCCACCTTGCATCGGATTCTTTACCATTCATATAGAAATGAATTTTATTATCATCAACCACAAAGGTAATCCAAGTCCATTTATTTTCGTATCTCTTCATCCAAGAATATAAATGTTCTTTTTGATTATTCCAAAGTTGTAAAGTATATGCTCGTGAGTTATTATATGAAAGACCCCAATCATATCCAGGTCGTCTCAAAATAGGATATTCTATAAATAATCTATCCTTATCACCAACTAACCAAATAGGAACTTTATCTTCTTGTTGCTCTGCTCTGACTAATACAGATACTGAATGAGAACGTGAAGTAATGTTTCGTAAATTACGAGTTGTTGGTATTTCTACAAATGATTGAGTACCATCGAATTTTAAAAAATCTCTAGTTTTATTTTCTAATTCCAAATTTGTTTCTGCAGTATATCCTTCTAAATGACAACGCCAAAATAAATCATCATCTTCCATTCCCCAATCCCAATAATCATTAGAATATCCGTTGGTTTTTTCAACTTGTTCTTTTGAGAATAAAACCGCTCCTCCAAAGTATTCTTCATACTTTAGTTGATAGTTCATTTGTGAAATATTAGTTGCGATGTGAATTGGATTATCTTTTGGAAATGAGTAATCACATCCTTCTTCGGGTATCATATCAATATCATGCCAAACTATGTAATCACACCCATCCTCAAATGCATGTTTTGCTGCAATATTTTTCATTGCACCTCGATTAAATAATTTATCATCAGTTTGATGACCAAAATACATACAATATTCGATACCCTGCTCTTCGAGATACTTACCAACTCTTGGTACAAACTCTTTTAAATGAGTTTCTCTGTTTCTATATGGTACACAAACTCCTAATTTCATTTTATTGATTCTGCTATTGCTTTTTTAAACTTTGTAGTACTCCAACCATGTGAACGATTTATCCAATGGATTTGAATTCCTAATTCTTTACCAGT
>Ga0209555_10001125_pt1 | contig 21171 bp, 20 predicted proteins | sample SaaInl85LU_5_DNA_FD_184643 | JGI IMG/M metagenome (GOLD analysis project Ga0209555, IMG submission 184643) | Marine microbial communities from expanding oxygen minimum zones in the Saanich Inlet - ESP_85LU_5_DNA (SPAdes) (version 2) | ecosystem: Environmental > Aquatic > Marine > Intertidal... | reverse complement strand
CACTAGCTGTTCCGCGCGCATCATATGGGCAAAAGTGGGGCGTCTGTCAAATCGACATTTTTTTAACGCCCGGCAATTGCCGCGCCGTTTAGGTTTCTAAAAGACTGATTTTACCATCTGCATCCTGGGTTAAACGACCGGCCAATTGCAATTCCAAAATCGCCAAATAGACAATTGGTACCGGCTCATTACTGCGGGTCACCAATTCATCAATGGTAATCGGCACCGGCCCCAGCAGGCGGGTAATGACGCTTCTTTGCTGGCTGGTTAGGCTGCGTGGGCTTTGCCGTTGCAAGCGCAGTTGACGCGATGGCTTAGCGCGCAATGTCCGAACCTCTAGCAGCGGCTGAATAATGTTCAGCACATCATCAGCGGTTTCGATTAAATGCGCCCCTTCACGGAGTAAATTATTCGACCCATGACAGCGCGCATCAAGCGGCGAGCCGGGCACCGCCATAACTTCGCGGCCCTGTTCATTGGCCAGTCGCGCGGTAATCAAAGAGCCAGAGCGCCGCGCCGCCTCGACAATAATGACGCCCAAGGATAATCCAGAAATAATCCGATTGCGGCGCGGAAACTGGGCGGCCTGAGGTTGGCTATTGGGGTGGTTTTCGCTCGCCACCAAGCCCTGAGATAAAATGGCTTTTTGTAAATCAGTGTTTTCGCGTGGATAGGCATGGGTGATGCCATTGCCCAAAACCGCAATGGTGCCGCCATTTAAAGCTTGGCCATGGGCGGCGGCGTCAATGCCACGGGCCAAGCCAGACGCAATGACCAGACCACGACCGCTCAGCTCATGGCTCAATGTTTCGGTAATTTTCTGACCTGCCGCCGAGGCATTGCGCGAACCGACAATGGCCAGTGTTGGCTTGCCTAACAATGACACATGGCCATGCACTGCAAGGGCAATGGGCGGGTCGGCAATATGCGACAGAGCCTCTGGGTATCCGTCCTCGCCACAGATTAAATATTGCCCGCCATGCTCACGGGTGATGTCAATTTCTCTCTTTACTTCGTCGCGGCTGGCAATTTTAAGCGGTGATTTGCGGCCACCGCGTGCCGCGAGTTCCGGTAAGGCGGCCAACGCTTCTTGCGGCGATGGATAAAGTTGCATCAGCCGTTGAAAGGTAATTGGCCCAATGGTTGGGGTGCGGGCCAATTGCAAATAGCTTTGTAGCGTCGCGTCAGACAAAGTCGGGGTGGCTGGTGCTTGCACCGATAAAATAGATTCGTGAGTTTCGTGCACAACGCCTCTCCTCATTATTATTATTTTAGAGATAGTACGCGCAGGCTTTTGGCCTGTTACTGGATAAAAGGCCTATTGGCCGATTTTTGGTTCACTGCCAGCCAATAGCCGAGAAATGTTTTCTTTATGGGCCCATAGTGATATCGCGACCATGACCAAACTCGCTTGCATGGCGGCTATTTCGCCCAAAAGATAGAGCAAGGCGGGTGTCGCCAGAAAGGCGACAATGGCGGCCAAAGACGAGCGTCGCCCGATAATGGCAATGACAATCCATAGCAGCAAAAAGTTAAGACCAGCTAAAGGCGACAGCATGAGCATTGTGCCGATGAACACAGCAACGCCTTTGCCACCTTTGAAATTCAACCATACTGGAAAAATATGCCCAACAAGGCTCGCCAAAGCGGCCAGAGTGGCAGCATTTTCACCAACCAAGCGCCAGGCAATCATCACCGCAATAAAGCCTTTTGCGGCATCAGCTAACAGCGTCAAAAGCGCCAGTAATTTATTGCCAGTGCGCAAAACATTAGTCGCGCCAATATTGCCCGAACCAATGTCGCGAATATCGCCTTGGCCGGCCCAACGGGTAAATAGAAGGCCGAACGGAATCGATCCAAGCCCATAGGCCAAAACAACACTGACTACCAAAAGAAGTTGATCGCTCATTATTTTTGTCCTCCCAGATCAAAGACGCGCTTACCAGAAACATAGCACGCTTCAACAACACCCTGAAGTTTTCTTCCATCAATGGCAGCATTTTTCGACTTTGAGCGCAAGTTATCGGCGTCAACAATCCACGGGGCATCTAGGTCAACAAGTGAGAAGTCAGCTTTGTTTCCAGCCTCCAATGAGCCGGCTTCCAGCCCCAAAAGCTCGGCCGGACGCGAGGTCACTGTAGCCAGCAAGGATTTCAACTCAAGACCATCAGCATGATGCAGGGTCAGCAAGCCAGCCAGCAGCGTTTCAACGCCAACTGTGCCATAGGCGCTTTGGGCAAATGTTTGTCGTTTGGCTTCCGCGTCTTGCGGATTGTGGCCCGACACCACCACATCAATTGTGCCATCGGCAATGCCGTCGACCAGCGCCAGACGATCACCTTCACTGCGCAGTGGTGGGTTTAATTTGGCGAATGTCCGATAGCTCTCGACGTCATTTTCATTGAGCATTAAATGCGTCGCTGACACTGAACAGCTGACTTTCAGCCCGCGCGCCTTGGCCGCGCGAATGGTGGCGACACTATCGGCGGCAGAAATTTGTGCAATGTGGTAACGCGCGCCGGTCAGTTCGACAAGCCGCAGGTCGCGGTCAATAATGGCGGTCTCGGCGGCTACGGGAATCCCCGCCAGCCCCAAGCGCGTGGCCAATTCGCCTTCATGCATGACGCCAGCGCTTTGCAAATCAGCGTCCATCGCATGTTGCATAATCAAAGCATCAAAATTGGCCGCATAGGAAAGCGCTCGGCGCATGGTCAGCGCGTTCATCACCGCTTTATCGCCATCAGTAAAGGCCACCGCGCCGGCTTCTTGCAATAAGCCAAACTCAGACATATGTGTGCCGTCACAATTTTTGGTGATTGCCGCCATTGGGTGAATGCGCACAATCGACGTCGCGCGGGCGCGGCGCAATACATAGTCCACCAGCGCCGCATCATCAATCACCGGTGAGGTGTTTGGCATCATCGCTAAATTTGTCACCCCGCCAGCCGCTGCTGCGCGCGACACAGTGGCCAGGGTTTCGCGGTGTTCTTCGCCCGGTTCTCCGGTGAACACTTGCATATCGACCAGCCCCGGCAGCAGCGTCAGTCCAGTGCAGTCGAGGGTCTCAGTTTCGTCCGGAATAATAATATCCGGCCCGCTATCGACAATCCGGTCACCCTGAATCAACAGGCCGCCAATTTCATCGCGCTCTTGCACCGGATCAACCAGCCGCGCATTCACAAAGGCATAAAACGGTGCGTCAGTCATTTTCGACCTCGCGATCATTGATTAAATTTGCCGCCAGTGTTTCCAGCACCGCCATGCGCACCGCAACCCCCATTTCGACTTGGTCGCGAATAAGGCTGATATTCGTATCGTCGGCGATGGCGCTATCAATTTCGACGCCACGGTTCATCGGCCCAGGGTGCATCACCAATGCGCCGGGTTTGGCATAGCTGAGCTTTTCGCGGTTCAGGCCATACAAGTGATAATATTCGCGAACCGACGGAATGAGGGCGCCGGACATACGTTCATTTTGCACCCGCAACATCATCACAATATCGCAGCCTTCCAGCCCTTCGCGCATTGAGGTAAACACTGAAGCGCCTAATTGTTCGGCTCCTGAAGGCAGCAAAGTTTGCGGCCCAATCAAATGCACATGAGCGCCCATGCGATTGAGCAATAAAAGATTAGAGCGCGCCACCCGCGAATGGGTAATGTCGCCGCATATCGCCACGCGCAGGCCTTCAAGGTGTCCAAGCCGTCGGCGAATGGTCAGCGCATCGAGCAGCGCTTGTGTTGGGTGTTCATGGGCGCCATCGCCAGCATTAAGCACGGCGCAGGACACTTTTTGCGCCAGCAATTCGACGGCGCCACTATCAGCATGACGGACCACCAGCAAATCTGGGTTCATTGCATTCAGCGTTACTGCCGTATCGAGCAGGGTTTCGCCCTTATTCACCGCCGAGGCGGCAACGCTCATATTCATCACATCGGCGCCCAATCGCTTACCGGCCAGTTCAAAAGAACTTTGCGTGCGTGTTGAGCTTTCAAAAAATAAATTGATTTGTGTGCGTCCGCGCAGCGTTGACATTTTCTTATCGCGCTGTCGGTTGTGCGCCACATAGGCGTCGGAAAGATCCAATAAATGAGTAATGTCTGAAACAGATAGCCCTTCGATACCGAGAAGGTCTCGATGAGGGAAGGTGAATTTGACCTGTGAACTATCCATTAAAACAATAGTGTATAGGCTTCGCGCGAGATTCTGGCAAGAAGTTTTGCGCGGCTTGCCAAGCGGCCATATTTAATCGCGATTTAGCAAATCCAACACGCCCTGCAAAATATAGGCGGCGGCCATTTTATCAATCACAGTTGCGCGCTTGGCCCGCGAGGTATCGGCGGCAATGAGCGTGCGCTCGACGGCCGCCGTCGATAGCCGTTCATCCCACAATAAAATTGGAATATCAGGAAAGCTCGGGCGACCGATACAATTGCGAACAAAGGCTTTTGTCGCTTGCACGCGCGGGCCCGATGAGCCATCCATATTCAGCGGCAAGCCCATCACCAGACCGCCGATGTTTTCGCCCATCAGCACATTTTCCAACGCTGCCACATCGAGACCGAATTTTTTGCGTCTGATCGTGTCAAATGGGGTGGCGATTTTATGGTCAATATCGGCCGTCGCCATGCCAATGGTTTTCGTGCCCAAATCGAGCCCCATCAGCCGCTGGCCCTTGCTCATAAGCGGTGTCAAATCAGCTGCATTTTCGATAATTGCCATGCCGCTGTCATATCATAGCTCAAAAGAAAGCGATAGCAGAAGTGAATGGCGTGTTGCACCACCGGCGCGGCTTTGCTAGTTTTGCGCGAAACCTTCCGCATACCACCGATTAAAGGTCCAAAAATGTCAGTAGATGAAAAAATGGCGCGCCGCATTGCGACCCTTGCCCGCATTGGGGTTAGTGATGCGCAATTGCCAGCTTTAGCCAAGGAATTAAGCGCTATTCTGGGCTTTGTTGAGCAGCTGTCCGAGCTCGACACAAGCGGCGTTAAGCCGCTGACCAGTGCCGTTGAAGCCACCATGTTGGGCCGCGAGGATGTGATCAATGATGGCGGCTATCCGGCTGATGTTTTGGCCAATGCGCCAGAGCGCGACGATGATTATTTCGCTGTTCCGAAAGTTGTAGAATAATGAGCAAGCTGACCGATTTGAATTTGGCACAAGCCCGCGATGGCTTGCGTGACAAACAATTTTCCGCCCGCGAGTTGACGCAAGCTCATATTGAGCGTGTGGCGGCGGCTGACAAGCTCAATGCCTATGTTTTGCAGACGCCGGAAAAAGCCCTTGAAATGGCCGATGCTAGTGATGCGAAAATCGCCCAAGGTGAGGCCCGCCCGCTGGAAGGTATTCCGTTGGGCATTAAAGATTTGTTTTGCACCAAAGGCGTGCGCACCACGGCGTGCTCAAATATTCTGGCCGAATTTACGCCACCTTATGAAAGCACCGTGACCGGCAATCTATGGGCCGATGGCGCGGTGATGTTGGGCAAATTGAACAATGATGAATTTGCCATGGGCTCATCAAATGAAACTTCGCGCTTTGGCGCGGTGATAAATCCATGGCGCGGCGCCGACCAAAAACCGTTAGTGCCGGGCGGCTCATCAGGCGGCTCATCGTCGGCAGTGGCGGCGCGTTTGGGCATTGCAGCAACGGCAACTGACACTGGCGGCTCAATTCGCCAGCCTGCCGCTTTTACCGGCACAGTCGGTTTGAAACCGACCTATGGCCGCTGTTCACGTTGGGGGGTGGTGGCCTTTGCCTCGTCGCTTGATCAAGCGGGGCCGATTACCCAAACCGTGCGCGACGCGGCCATTATGCTTGGTTCCATGGCCAGCTATGACGCCAAAGACTCGACCAGCGTCAATTTACCCGTGCCCAATTATGAAGCCGCTTTGACCGGTGACATCAAAGGCCTGCGGGTCGGTATACCGGCTGAATATCGGGTTGATAACATGCCGTCTGAGATTGAAGCCCTATGGCAGCAGGGCATTGATTGGCTGACCCAAGCCGGTGCTAAAATTGTCGACATTAGCTTGCCGCACACTAAATATGCCTTGCCGGCCTATTATATTATCGCCCCCGCCGAGGCCTCCTCTAATTTGGCCCGCTATGATGGCGTGCGTTATGGCATGCGCGTGGCTGGCAAAGACATTGACGACATGTATGCCTCAACCCGCGCCGCTGGTTTTGGTGATGAGGTCATTCGGCGGATCATGATTGGCACCTATGCACTATCGGCCGGATATTATGACGCCTATTATGTGAAAGCCTTGCAAGTACGCCGCCTGATTGCCGAAGATTTTACCAAGGCTTATGAAAAATGCGATGTGGTGCTGACACCAACAACCCCATCATCAGCCTTTGCCATTGGCGAGAAGTCCGACGATCCATTGGAAATGTATCTCAATGACGTGTTCACCGTGACCGGAAATCTGGCAGGCTTGCCGGGCATTTCTGTGCCTGCCGGTGTTGATGCAAAAGGCTTGCCATTGGGTTTGCAATTAATTGGCAAAACCTTTGGAGAAGAAGATTTGTTGCGCGTTGCAGGCGTGCTGGAAACGGCCGCTCAATTTACCGCACGAGCAGATGATTGGTGGAGCGCCGAATGACGAATAAAAATCTTATTGCTGGAGCTACGGGCGATTGGGAAATTGTGCTTGGTTTGGAAGTGCATGCGCAAGTCTCGTCCCAGGCGAAATTATTTTCCGGCGCGGCCACTGAATTTGGCGCGGAGCCAAACACACAAGTGTCGCTTGTCGACGCCGCCATGCCCGGCATGTTGCCGGTGATCAATCAAAAATGCGTTGAGCAAGCGGTGCGTACCGGTCTTGGCTTGAAAGCGCAGATTAATAATTACTCGGTATTTGACCGGAAGAATTATTTCTATCCAGACTTGCCGCAGGGCTATCAGATTTCGCAATTCCAGCAGCCGATTGTCGGCGAGGGGACGATTGATATTGACCTCGATGGTGGCGACGTAAAAACCGTGCGTATTGAGCGTTTGCACCTTGAGCAAGACGCTGGCAAATCGCTGCACGACCAACACCCGAGTATGAGTTTTGTCGATTTGAATCGCTCGGGCGTGGCGCTGATGGAGATTGTTTCTTACCCCGACATGCGCTCCGCTGCTGAGGCGCAGGCCTATGTGAAAAAATTGCGCGCTATTTTGCGTTATTTGGGCACTTGCGATGGCAATATGGAGCAGGGCAGTCTGCGAGCTGACGTCAATGTATCTGTGCGTCGCCCGGGCGACCCATTGGGCACGCGCTGCGAAATCAAAAACGTCAATTCTATCCGCTTTATCGGCCAAGCCATTGAGCACGAGGCACGGCGGCAAATTGATATTATTGAAGATGGCGGCACAATTGCCCAAGAGACGCGTTTATTCGACCCGAAAAATGGCGAAACACGCTCAATGCGCTCAAAAGAAGAAGCCCATGATTATCGCTATTTCCCTGATCCGGATTTGCTGCCTTTGAGCTTTTCGCAAGAATTCGTCGACACCATTGCGGCCAGCCTACCGGAATTGCCGGACGATAAAAAGGCGCGCTTTATCGTTGATTATGGCCTGTCGCCCTATGATGCGAGCGTTTTGGTTTCGGAAGGTGAAAACGCTGATTTCTTTGAAGCCGCCGCCGCTGGGCGCGACGCCAAAGCCACCGCCAATATGGTTATTGGTAGTGTTTTTGCTGGTCTCAATAAGGCCGGTCTGTCGATTTCGCAATCGCCCGTTAGCGCCGACCAAGTGGGGCAATTGGTCGATTTGCAAAGCAATGACACAGTGTCGAGCCGCATTGCCAAGGAAGTCTTTGAGTTGATGTTCGAGCAAGGCCCCGACCAAGGCAAAGATCCGGCTGTCATTGTCGAGGAAAAAGGCTTGAAACAAGTTACCGATACGGGCGCCATTGAAGCAGCGGTTGATGAGGTTATTCAAGCCAATCCTGATAAAGTCGAGCAAGCCCGCGAGCGGCCAAAAATGGCCGGTTGGTTTGTCGGTCAGGTGATGCAGGCGACTGGCGGCAAAGCCAATCCGCAAGCGGTCAATAAATTAGTCATGCAAAAGCTCGGCCTCGAAGAGTAATCACCATGCCGCATTTGGTGATTTTCTTCGCAATCGGCTTTTTGGGGCTTTTGGCCTCATGTGTTATTGGCTGATTACTGACCGGTGAATTTAGCGGGGCGTTTTTCGTTAAACGCCTTCACGCCCTCGGCGAAATCTTTTGACCAACCGGCTTTTTGCTGCGCCCAGCGCTCATTATTCAGCTGTTCTTCATAGGTCGCATCGACACTATTCCACAAAAGATTGCGAATAAGGCTCAAAGAATACGGCCCCTCAGCCATGGTGGCGGCCAATTTTTTGGCCTCATCCATCAGCGCGCAATCGTCATAAACACGGTTAATCAGGCCCCATTCAAGCGCCGTTTCGGCTGGCAGGCGTTCGCCCATTAAGGCCAATTCCTTAGCCCGTGCCATGCCCACCAAACGCGGCAAAATATAAGTCGCACCGCCATCTGGCACCAAGCCAATGCCGCGAAAGGCTTGCAAGAAAAACGCTGATTTGCCGGCAATCACCATGTCACCCATCAGCGCAAAGCTCATGCCGACACCGGCGCATGGGCCATTGACCGCAGAAACAATCGGGCACGGTAGGGCGCGCAAACGGCGCAAAATCGGGTGATAGACTTTTTCCAGTCCCTCGCCAGCATCGGGCTTGCGATTGCTGCTGCGGGTTTCACGCACCGGGCCGTCGCCGCCAATATTGGCACCGGCGCAAAAACCACGACCGGCGCCAGTTAAAATCAAACAACGAATTGTGCTGTCCTCACCGTCAATATGATCAAGCGCCGTATCAATGCTTTGCAACATCGGCAAAGACATGGCGTTCAAATTATCGGGGTCATTAAACGTAATGGTTGCAATATCGCCATCAATATCAAGTGTCAAAAGATCAAGTTGCATTATTTTTTCTCCCGCGCGGCTTTAATTTGTGCTGTTTCAATATCTCTAAAATTCGGTTTGCGTTTTTCGATAAAAGCAGACACGCCCTCGAAAAACACCGGCTGATTGCAATAATGGCGTTGCATATCGCGCTCATAGTCCAATTGAGCATCGAGGCTGTTTTCCATCGCCTTATCATGCGCCCGCGAGACGGCTTTCAGACCGGTAATGGCGCTGGCGGCCATGCGTTCGGCATAGGCCATGGCGGCTTCCATTAACTGCTCATCCGGCACCACTTCCCAAATCATTCCCCATTGCTCAGCCTTTTCAGCTGGCAGGGTGTCGCCCAATAGCGCCAGACCATTGGCCCGTGCGCGGCCGACCAATTGCGGCACATGCCATGAGGCGCCAACATCGGGAATAATGCCCAATTGCGGGCCGAAAACTAATTTAAAAGAAGCGCTCTGAGCGGCAATCGTCAGGTCACCACTCAGCGCCAAACCGACGCCAGCGCCGGCGGCAATGCCATTAACCGCGCAAATCACTGGCTTGTCACAATTGACCAAAGCTCGGCCCAGCACATTATAGCCGGTTTCCATACTGTTCCAGGTCACATCGCCCGGCGTCCAACCTTCTTCGCGCGGCCATCCGCCATTGGCTAAATCGGCACCGGCGCAAAACCCGCGTCCGGCACCGGTGAAAATCACGCAGCGCACGTCGTCATTGGTGCTGGCGTCATTGAGCGCCGCGACCAGCGCTTCAACAATCGGTCGGTTGAGACTATTAAGAACCTCGGGTCGGTTCATACAAATAGTTAACACGCCACTATCGGACAGGGTTTGGGTAACAATCTCGCTCATTTTAGCTCTCCACTAATTTCCGCAAATGTTAGCGATAAAACAGCTATTGGCAAGAGGCGCTAATTTTGTTTTACTTTTAATTCAACAACTCAGGGAGAAAGTAAAATGAGTGCTGCCGAAAACATGATTGATCTGCCGGAGACGTCAGAAGAAGAAATGCGCCGCCTTGTTGCGCTTCAAAAGAAAGCTCACATTGCCGAAGGCCCGATGACGGCCGAACGGCGTATTGACCTGATTGACCGGACGATTGCTTTGCTGGTCGAAAATGGTGATAAAATGGTTGATGCCTTGGTCGCTGACTTTGGCAATCGTAGCCCAGAGGGCACATTGGCAACAGACGTTGGCGGCACATTGGGCGCGCTTAAATATGCCAAACACAATGTCCGCAAATGGATGAAACCATCAAAGCGTAGCTCCATGTTCCCCTTGGGTGTTCTGGGCGCCAGCACCCGGGTTGAATATCAACCGCTCGGTTGTGTCGGCAATGTTGTGCCGTGGAACTTCCCATTTAATCTGTGCTTCGGCCCCATGAGCAGTATTTTCGCTGCCGGTAACCGGACAATTATTAAACCGTCTGAATATACCGTGCGCAGTGCTTTGCTGACCAAAGAACTTTGCGACAAATATTATAGCGAAGACGAAGTCGCTGTGGTCTTGGGTGGCCCAGAAACTGGCGCCACTTTCTCGCGTATGCCATTTGACCATTTGCTGTTCACTGGCGCGACGTCGATTGCCAGCCATGTGATGCGGGCAGCGGCTGAAAACCTTGTGCCTGTGACCCTCGAATTGGGTGGCAAGTCGCCGGTTATCGTTTCACAATCGGCTGATATGACAAAAACGGCGGCGCGGGTGATGACAGGCAAGACCCTCAATGCTGGTCAAATCTGCTTGGCACCTGACTATGTTATGGTGCCAGAAGGCAAGGTCGATGATTTTGTCGCGCAAGCTACTAAATCAGTCGAGACCATGTTCCCGACGATGAAAGAAAACCCTGATTACACCTCTGTGGTTAATCAGCGTCACTATGATCGTCTGCAAAGCTATCTTGATGATGCGCGCGCAAAAGGGGCGAAAATTGTTGAAATTAATCCTGCCAATGAGGATTTCTCGCAGCAGCCGCACCACAAAATTCCGCCGACCATCATTATCGAGCCAACCGAAGATATGAAAGTGATGCAGGAAGAAATTTTCGGCCCCATTCTGCCGGTAAAATCTTACAAGTCAGTTGACGACGCTATTGGCTATGTCAATGACCATGACCGTCCGCTCGGCCTGTATTATTTCGGCGATGACCGCAATGAAGAAAACCGCGTCATCAATTCGACCACCTCAGGCGGTGTTGCCGTTAATGATGTGATTACCCACATCATGCAAGAAGACGCCCCATTTGGCGGCGTTGGGCCATCGGGCACGGGTTCCTATCATGGTAAAGAAGGTTTTATTAACTTCAGCCATGCCAAGACTGTGTTCCGTCAAACACCATTTGAATTTGCCGCAGGTGCTTTGCGCCCGCCATATGGTGAAAAGACCCGCAAAATGCTGGCCGGTATTATCAAAAAATAAACCGCGCCATAAAATTCAGCCCGCGTGCGTTAAACTGATGCACGCGGGCTTTTTTTTGCCTCAGAAAGCAAAAGTTGTGAGATAAGATTGCATGGAAAAAATTGCTAAATTCAATTGGGAAGATCCGTTTTTGCTCAGCGAGCAGCTGACCGAAGACGAGCGAATGATTGCCGATAGTGCGCGCGCCTTTGCCCGCGAAAAACTATTGCCGCGGGTTGCCGACGCCTTTGTCAATGAGACAGTGGCCCCTGAAATTTTTGCCGAAATGGGCGAGCAGGGGCTGTTGGGGGTCACCATTAAGCCGGAATATGGCGGCGCTGGCGCCTCCTATGTCAGCTATGGTCTGGTGGCGCGCGAAGTCGAAGCCGTCGACAGTGGCTATCGCTCGATGATGTCGGTGCAATCTTCCCTGGTTATGCACCCTATCAATACATTTGGTTCGGAAGAGCAAAAGCAGAAATATCTGCCCAAACTGGCCAGTGGCGAGTGGATTGGCTGTTTCGGCTTGACCGAGCCAGACGCCGGCTCAGATCCGGCTGGCATGCGCACTTATGCGAAAAAAGTTGATGGTGGTTATTCATTATCAGGGTCCAAAACATGGATTTCCAACGCCCCCATCGCCGATGTTTTCGTCGTCTGGGCCAAATCGGAAGAGCATGGCGAACAGATTAAAGGCTTTGTTCTCGAAAAAGCCATGAAAGGCCTGTCGGCGCCCAAAATTGAGGGCAAATTATCGCTGCGCGCCTCGGTCACTGGCATGATTATGATGGATGAGGTTTTTGTTCCTGAAGAAAATCTATTGCCGCATGTTGAAGGGCTGAAAGGCCCGTTTAGCTGTCTCAATCGGGCGCGTTATGGCATTAGCTGGGGCGCCATGGGGGCGGCCGAGTTTTGCTATATGGCGGCGCGTGATTATGGCCTTGAGCGTCATCAGTTCAATAAGCCATTGGCGGCCAATCAATTGTTCCAGAAAAAACTTGCTGATATGCAAACCGATATTGCGCTTGGCTATCAGGCCAGCCTGCGGGTCGGCCGACTAATGGATGAGGGCCGGTTTGCCCCTGAAATGGTGTCGATCGTGAAACGCAATAATGTTGGCAAAGCCCTCGACGTCGCCCGCCAAGCGCGCGATATGCACGGTGGCAATGGTATCGCCGGTGAATATCACGTCATGCGTCACGCGATTAACCTCGAAACCGTCAACACTTATGAAGGCACGCATGATGTGCACGCCCTAATATTGGGTCGCGCCATTACCGGAATCGCTGCTTTTTAACCAGCGGTGGCGGCAAAGCTTTGCCGCATTTCCAGCCACGCGCGCTGATGGTCGTCGCCCCAAGCCTCGCCCAAATGGCGTTGGAATATCTCATGCAGCACGTCGAAAAACTGGTCGAAAATCTCATCAGTGACGCCATAGCCAAAATGATTGAGGCGGGCGCCCTCAAGCCGATTATTGACCTCAGCGCCGGTCGCATAGCTGGTGATAATCTCCATACTGGTGCGCATCATGGAGCGCTGCACACCGCCATCGACATCCAATACAAACATGTCTAAATAATCCGGATAGCGGGCAAACAACAATTCATAAGTCTGCGCCGTAAAGTCGTCAAACCGCCCCTCAAATGGCTCAATCGTATGAAGAATAGCGGCGTTCATTCGAGCTCTCAGGGTTGGTGAAATACGACTAAATCTTGCGGCAATTCTCAACGTGAAGCCAGTTTTTTATTTTAGAATTATTATAAAAAACATTGACAGATGTGATTGCCCGCTCTATATATTAGAAACATTCTAACAAAGGATTTCTCCCATGATTAACCAAACTATTCCTCAAATAAGCTTCAAAACCCGTGTGCGCGATGAGTCCATTGGTGGCGACAATCCCTATCGTTGGCAAGAGATGAGCAGCGATGATTATTTTGCTGGCAAAAAGGTTATTATATTTTCTTTGCCCGGCGCCTTCACGCCGACGTGTTCGACTTTTCAATTGCCGGACTTTGAGCGGCTTTATCCGCAATTCAGTGCCCTTGGCATTGATGCGATATATTGCGTATCGGTTAATGACGCCTTTGTTATGAACGCATGGGGTCGCAAAAATGAGCTGCAAAACATCGGCCTGATTCCAGACGGGTCGGGTCATTTCACCCGTGGCATGGGCATGTTGGTCGACAAGGACAATCTTGGTTTTGGCATGCGGTCATGGCGCTATGCGGCGATTATTGACAATGGTGTGGTCAGCGCTTGGTTTGAAGAGCCTGGCCGCAGCGACAATTGCGAGCAAGACCCTTATGGCGAAACCGCGCCGCAAAACTTGCTTGATTATTTACAGGCTGAGAAAGCCGCCTAACCCCAGCCCCTGTGATGAGGGCTAGTCCACCTCCTCCTCTAGCCCTCATCACCCTAGGCCCTTGCCATGCCAGCAGGCGAGGGATAGTCTTGAAGTAATAATAATAATAGGAGGACAAAAATGTCCCGGCGGGCCGCTTTTTGAGACAGCCAGAAAAATAAAATAATCTGCGGTCTGGTTAACGAGGCGTTAAGAAAATCCAAAGTAAGTTGAGTGGTTCATGAGGCGGTTTGAGCGCCGTCGGCCACGCAAAACAAAAGGAGGGCAAAACATGTCCCGGCTTACTGAAAAAAAAGGAACGGTGTTCGAAAATTGCGTCAGTCGCGCATTGCGATATCGTTTTTCGGCCGTGATGGTCGGCGGCGAACACATATGTCTTGGCTTGACGGCGAAAACTGCCAATCAGCCATTGATGGCAACCCTCGGCTTTTTATTTTATATTTTGCTTCCGCCGCTATTTGTCATTGAGGCGCTTATCATTGGCCTTGTTCATCTGAATCAGCAAAAGCAGGGGACGCCCTGAGCTTGAGCGGCAGGGTAGCTTAGTCGGCCAGCCAGTTTTTCGGTTTCTGGCTGTCGTCGCGCAGCGCTTCGGGGTCAATGCGGGCGCCGTCGCGCAAGGTTCTCAAAATCAGTTGTTTGCCAGCCATAAATTCCGCCGCCCGATTGACCGTGGTGACGCCGGTCAGCTTGTCGCCAGTGAAATAAAACCAGGCAAATGACGTGCTATCGCCATCGCCGCGCAAAATCTTTTTGTCGATTTGCGTCGGCACGCCGGAGATTTGCAATTTAACATCATATTGATCAGACCAGAACCATGGCACTTCGGCATAGGCTTGCGGCGCACCGAGAATATCCGAAGCCACCGCCTTGCTTTGCTCAATGGCATGGGGCACGCTCTCAAGGCGCAAATTGCGGCCCAGTAGTTTATTCGGGTGCATCGTGCAGTCACCAGTGGCGTAAATATGAGCCGCATTGGTGCGCCCCAGCTCATCAACAATAATGCCATTATCAACCGCGATACCGGCTGCCTCAGCCAGTTCAATATTTGGCAAAATACCAATGCCCGTGATCACCAAATCGGCTGCCAAACTGCTGCCATCGGCAAAGTCAACGGCGGTTACGTGCTGGCTGCCCTGAAAGCCAGCAATCTGGCATTGGGTGATAATTTCAACCCCATGGCTTTGGTGCAATTGGGCGTAAAACTCAGAAATCTCTGGTTCGGCGACGCGCGCCAAAAGACGGGGCGCGGCCTCCAAAATCGTCACCTCAAGCCCCATGGCGCGGGCCACACTGGCCGCCTCAAGGCCGATATAGCCGCCGCCAATAATCACCAGTTTTTTACCGGCTTGAAATTGACCGGCCATGGCGTCGACATCGGCCATATCGCGCAAGTCAAAGATGTTTTCTAAATCACGACCGGGTAAATCAAGGCGGCGCGGGCGGCTGCCGGTGGCCAGCACTAATTTGTCATAGTCCAGCGCAAAACCATTATCGCCGCTGATGCGCTGCGCTTGTCGGTCAATGGCGGTCACTTGTTGGGTCAAACGCACGGTGATATTTTGCGCGTCGAAAAACTCTTGCGGTTTCAAAAACAGCCGCTCGCGGTCAAGCGCGCCCTTCAAATAGGCTTTCGACAGGGGCGGGCGCTGATAGGGTAAAAACCGCTCATTGCCGACGATATCAATATCACCGTCAAAATTGCCTTGCCGCAGGCTCAAAGCGGTTTGCAGCGCGGCCTGGCCGGCGCCGAGAATGACAATTTTCATGAACCGCTCCCCTAGTCGCAGGTTGTTTATCTTATCTACTGTATTGTTCCCGCGAAACCGGTTTGCCGTCAAGGGGTGGCTTGACGCATGAAAAACCGGCTGGCACAGTTGACCGATCGTGGGAGATAAAACAATGAGCATGACGCAAGCCACAATGGCACATCAAAAATTCACCATTCAGCCAATGACACCGTTCATTGGGGCGGAAATTCTGAATCTTGATTTGGCGCAATATAACGAAGATATGATTGCTGAGATTCGCGACGCTTTGTTGACCTATAAGGTGGTTTTTTTTCGTGACCAAAAATTGACGCGGGCCCAACACATTGATTTCGCCCGCCAGTTCGGCCCGCTTGAAATTCATCCAGCCACGCCCAAAGGGCAGGCCGACCCTGAGGTTCTGCGCATTAAGCACGGCCCCGACTCGCGCGGATCAGAAAACATGTGGCACTCAGATGTCACTTGGCGTCAGTGCCCGTCTTTGGGGTCAATCTTGCGGGCCATTGAATTGCCGCCGGTTGGTGGCGACACATTATTTGCCAATATGGTGCTCGCCTATGATCGTCTGTCTGATGCCATGAAAGAAAAAATTGACGGGTTAACGGCGGTGCATGACATTGCCCGGGTGTTTGCCAAACGGCTCAAGAAAACGCCAGAAGAATTGCACGATTTATATCCGCCAATGGAGCATCCGGTGGTGCGCACCCATCCCGAGACCAAACAGCGGGCGCTTTATGTGAACGCCGCTTTTACCTCGCACATTAAAGACATGGCGGCGGACGAAAGCGCCGCTTTGCTGAAAGAGCTTTATCTGACGGCGTGGAATCCAGAAGTGCAGTGCCGTTTCCGCTGGGAAGTCGGCTCCATGGCATTTTGGGACAATCGCGCCAGTCAGCATTTCGCAGCTTCCGATTATTTCCCGCAAGTGCGGGCCATGGAGCGGGTCACCATTGCCGGTGACCAGCCCTATTTCGACCCAGCCGCCTAAAGCGCCGCAAATTGGCGTTAATTTTTCGCCAGCCAAGCCATGATGTCATCGACGGCCTGCTCGACACTCGTGGTGCGCGTATCAATATGAATTTCAGGCGCTGAGGGTGCCTCATAGGGGCTATCAATACCGGTGAAATTCTTCAGTTCGCCAGCCCGAGCCTTTTTGTACAGCCCTTTGACGTCGCGTTGCTCGGCCACCGCCAGCGGCGTATCGACGAAAATTTCAATAAATTCGCCCTCAGGCAACATATTGCGCACCATTTCGCGTTCGGCTTGGAATGGCGAAATAAACGCAGTTAGAACAATCAATCCGGCGTCGGTCATTAACTTGGCCACTTCGCCCACACGGCGAATATTCTCGACCCGTGCCGCATCGGTAAAGCCGAGATCCTTATTCAGCCCGTGGCGCACATTATCGCCATCCAGCAGAAAACTATGCTGGCCGTCTTGATACAGGCGTTTTTCCAGCGCATTGGCAATGGTCGATTTACCTGAGCCCGACAAGCCGGTGAACCACAGCACGCGTGGCGTCTGATTTTTCTGCGCTGCATGGGCTTGCCGGTCAATATCCGTGGCTTGCCAATGAACATTTTGCGCCCGCCGCAAGCTAAAGTGCAACATGCCAGCGGCAATCGTCGCATGGGTCATTTTATCAATTAAAATAAACCCACCGAGGTCGCGATTATCGCCATAAGCCTCAAAAACAATCGGCCGTGTGGTGGCAATTTCGACCACCCCAATGTCATTGAGCGCCAATGTCTTAACCGCCAAATGTTCGGTATTATTGACATTAATTTGATATTTCAGGCTCTGCACACAGGCCTCAACGCTTTGCGTGCCAATTTTCATAATATAATTGCGGCCCGGCAGCAGCGCCGCTTCGTCCATCCACACTAGCGTGCTTTCAAATTGGTCAGCCACCAATGGCGGGGCGTCAGCAATGGCAATCACATCGCCGCGCGAGCAGTCGATTTCATCGTCAAACGTCAGCGTCACCGACTGTCCGGCAACGGCTATGGGCAAATCGCCATCCATGGTCACAATGCGCGCGACTTTTGTGGTTTTGCCCGACGGCACAATGCGCACCATATCGCCTTGGGAGATACTGCCGCTGGCAATCTGCCCACTAAACCCGCGAAAGTCGAGATTAGGGCGGTTGACCCATTGCACGGGCATGCGAAACGGCTTGTCGGCGGCTTGTGTTTGGTCAAGCTCGACATCTTCCAAATGGCTCAGCAAGGTCGGCCCGTCATACCAAGGCGTGCGCGCCGACGCATGGGTGATATTGTCACCGGCCAGACCAGAGATTGGAATGGCGGTAAACGCCTCAATGCCAATCGAGCTGGCGAAATCCTGATAGGCGGCGCAAATCTCGGCAAAGCGCGCCGCGTCATAATCCACCAAGTCCATTTTATTAATCGCCAGAACAATTTTCTTAATACCAATCAAATGCGCCAAATAGCTATGGCGGCGGGTCTGGGTGAGTATGCCCTTGCGCGCATCAATCAGAATAATTGCCAAATCTGCGGTCGACGCACCGGTCACCATATTGCGTGTGTATTGCTCATGGCCCGGCGTGTCGGCGACAATAAATTTACGCTTTTCCGTGGCGAAAAACCGATAGGCGACATCAATGGTAATGCCTTGCTCGCGCTCAGCCGCCAGACCATCGACCAATAGCGCGAAATCAATTTGCTGGCCTTGTGTGCCAAGCTTTTGCGAATCCGCTTCCAGCGCCGCCAATTGATCTTCAAAAATCATTTTACTGTCATAAAGCAAGCGCCCAATCAGCGTTGACTTGCCATCATCAACTGAGCCGCAGGTGATGAAGCGCAGCATGGTTTTATGCTGATGGGCTTGCAAATAAGCGTCAATATCTTGGCTGATCAGCGCATCTGTCTGATAAATCGGGGCATCGGTCATTAGAAATACCCCTCTTGTTTTTTCTTTTCCATACTGGCGCCGGCGTCCTTATCAATGGCCCGTCCTTGGCGTTCAGAGGTCGTTGTCAGCAGCATTTCTTGAATGATTTGCGGCAGGCTGGTGGCTTGGCTTTCAACCGCGCCGGTCAAGGGATAGCAGCCCAATGTGCGGAAGCGGATAGAGCGCTCAACCGGCACTTCACCGTCGCGCAAAGGAAAGCGTTCGTCATCGACCATCAGCAACAGCCCATCGCGCTCCACCGTTGGTCGCGGGGCGGCGAAATACAGCGGCACAATCTCGATATTCTGCAAATGGATATATTGCCAAATATCCAATTCCGTCCAATTGCTCAGCGGGAATACGCGAATGCTTTCGCCCTTAGCCTTGCGGGCGTTATATAATTTCCACAATTCAGGACGTTGGTTTTTCGGGTCCCATTGATGATTGGCCGAGCGGAACGAAAACACTCTTTCTTTGGCGCGGCTTTTTTCTTCATCGCGACGTGCGCCACCAAAGGCGACGTCAAACTGATGTTTATCCAGCGCCTGTTTCAGCCCTTCGGTTTTCCACATATCCGTGTGCAAAGCGCCATGGTCAAACGGGTTGATGGCTTTGGCTAAGGCTTCGGGGTTTTGGTGTACCAGCAATTGCATACCGGCATCATCAGCCGCCTTCTGCCGCAATTGATACATTGCTTGGAATTTCCATGTCGTATCAACATGCAAAAGCGGAAATGGCGGCGGCGAGGGGAAAAAGGCTTTTTTCGCCAAATGCAACATGACAGCCGAATCTTTGCCGACCGAATACAGCATCACCGGATTGTCGCTATTGGCGACAACTTCACGCATAATGTGAATGCTCTCAGCTTCCAGCCGCTGCAAATGGGTTAACGTCGTCACAAATCACCTTTAACTATTCTGGTGCTTGTCGCTTATAATTCGACCCTTTGCAAATGTAAATTAGTATAATCTACAACCAGATAAAGTAAATATGGTCAAATAAACAGTATGCGCCTCAGTTTTGAGCCTTCGCCACTTAAATGACCATGCTCACAGCCAAACAGATCAGCGTGGCGGTCACCGGAATGACCACAGTAATCACGCCGACATCTCTATAGGCTTGTTTGTGGGTCAGCTGGGTCACCGTCAGCATGGCAATTACCGCCCCGCAATGCGGCAGACTATCGAAACCGCCACTGGCCATGGCCGTCAGGCGGTGCAATTCTTCCGCCGGAATCCCCATTGCTAAATAGGCGTCGGCCATGGTGCTCATGAAAATTTGCAACCCGCCCGAGGCCGAGCCGGTAATTGCCGACACCACACTGACCGAGGCAAAGGCCGATAATTTTGGCGGCAGGCCGGAGTTCAGCATGGCTGATGAGAAATCTTGAAAGCCGACGGTTTGCACCACAATGCCACCAAAGCCGATCACCGCCGCCGTATTTAACAGCGGCAAAATCGCATCATTCGTGCCTTCGCCAAACACTTGCAGGCCACGGCCACGCAAATTGGCGAATAATAGATAAGCCAGCACACTGCCTAAAATCAGCGCCAGACTTGGCCAGAAAATCGGCTGCACTTTGGCGAATTGAATAATATCTGCAATTACACCGGTTTCCGGCGCCACCCCAAGGGTCAGCAGCAGCCGTGGCAAAAGAATAGTGCCGAGCACAAAGATAAGCGGAATAATTGCCAATTGCCATGACGGCATATCATCGCTGGCCACCATATTCTCGACCTTGTCATTTGGCCCTGGTTCAAATCCTTCGCCAGCCGCTTTGGCGGCACGGCGTTGGCGTTCCAGATAGGCCATGCCGAGGCCGAACATAATCGCCCCGCCCAATAGGCCAAGCCCGGGGGCAGCGAATAAATCAGTGCCCAAAGCCACGCTTGGAATGACATTTTGAATCGACGGCGTGCCGGGCAGGGCGGCAAGCGTAAACGTGCCAGCCCCCAAAGCCAAAGCCGCGCAGAACAGACGTTTTGGAATATCGGCTTGTTTCAACAGGCTGAGGCCGAGCGGATACATGGCGAAAATCACCACAAACACCACCACACCGCCATAGGTCAGCAGGGCGCAGGAAATCACCGTAATCCATAAGGCACGGTCGGCCCCCAGCTTATCGACCAATGATAGGGCAATGGATGAGGCGGCTTTGCTTTCGCCCATAATGCGGCCAAAAATTGCGCCAGCGATAAACAAGAGGAAAAACTTACCGGCAAAACTAAACGTGCCCAAAGGGCCGGCGGCATAATGTTGTGAAAAAGCTTCGGCGATTGGCAACCCGTTGCTCAAGGCAACAACCAAACCGCAAAGTAGAGATGCAAATAAAATATTCACCCCGCGCAATGCGAGAAAAATCAACAAGGCCAAACCAGCCAATAAACCCAAATACGCCATAATAGTTCCCCCCAGAAGGAAATAGATTATCGCCTGTTGCTGCGCTTGGGAAGCCATCTTACTACTTTTAAGACGTGCTGGCTGATTGGCTCGGGAAGTGGCGATATAAGGCCTGAAACATTCACCAATGATGGCTGTGTTGCGGCTAAATACAAGCCCTTCAGGGCGTCATACAGAGGCCTGTTGTTTCATTAGCATGTGTGGCATGAGGAGAAATTAGATTTGCTTAAATATAACTATGAGAGAGTGTGTACCTATGCTGAAAAAATTAATGTTATCCCTGCGTATGCTCTCAGTGCTGCTAATGCTTGGCTTGGTTTATGGATGTGATGATATCCCCAATCCGTTTGTGGACGCCTCCAAGAAGGCTGACCAGGCAAAAGA
>Ga0209555_10001124_pt1 | contig 21186 bp, 18 predicted proteins | sample SaaInl85LU_5_DNA_FD_184643 | JGI IMG/M metagenome (GOLD analysis project Ga0209555, IMG submission 184643) | Marine microbial communities from expanding oxygen minimum zones in the Saanich Inlet - ESP_85LU_5_DNA (SPAdes) (version 2) | ecosystem: Environmental > Aquatic > Marine > Intertidal... | reverse complement strand
CCAATGGTAAATCAAGTAGATTTTAATAGCAAAACCACTCAAGGTTTGGTTATTTGCCCTACGAGAGAATTGTGTATTCAAATAAGTAAAGATTTTCAACAGTTCTCTAGAAACTTCAGAGGTGCTAACATCGTGCCTGTATATGGAGGTGCAAGTATAGATACTCAGGTTCGTCAATTGAATAGAGGTGCACAAATAGTTGTTGCTACTCCAGGAAGATTAATGGATATGATTAAGAGAAAAAGAGTTGATTTGTCTAAAGTGAGTTACGTAGCTCTTGATGAAGCAGATGAAATGCTAAACATGGGTTTTAAGGAAGATATTGATGCTATCTTGGAGAATACTCCGAATGACAAACAAACTTGGTTGTTCTCTGCTACAATGCCAAAAGAGGTGGTGCGAATCGCTAAGACCTACATGGAGAATCCAATTGAGATTACTGTGGGTACTAAAAATGCAGCTTCAAAAAACATAGAACACCATTTTTACAAAGTAAATGACAGAGATAGATTTCATGGTTTGAAAAGAATCATTGATTTTGAACCTAATATTTATGGAGTAATTTTCTGTAGAACAAGAAGAGAAACTTCTGAGGTTGCAGACAAATTAATGAAAAGTAATTATAGCGCAGAGCCATTACACGGTGATTTGTCACAAGCTCAAAGAGATAGAGTGATGAAGGCGTTTAGAAATAAAGATATTCAATTGTTAGTTGCGACTGATGTTGCTGCAAGAGGGATTGATGTAGATGATATTACACACGTAATAAACTACAACTTGCCTGATGAAATTGAAAGTTATACTCACCGATCTGGAAGAACAGCTCGTGCTGGTAAAAAAGGAACTTCAATTTTATTATTGAACAACAGAGAGGCAAACAAATTGAGATTTGTAGAGAAGATAATTAATTCAAAAATTGACCAAAAGACTTTCCCTACGGGAAAAGATATTTGCGAAAAGCAATTGATGCAATTGATTGACAAAGTAGTGGATGTAGAAGTAAAAGAAGAGCAAATTGCTCCTTATTTGCCAGCTGTAGACGAAAAGTTAAAAGAACTTTCTAAAGAAGAAATTATCACGAAGTTTGTTTCTGCCGAATTCAATAGATTCTTGTCTTACTACGAAAATGCACGAGATATCAATGATGATTCGAGAGGAGGAGATAGAGACAGAGGAGGAAGAGGTAACGAAAGAAGAGGAAGAGATAGGGATAGAGGAGGAAGAGATCGTGACAGAGGAAGAGATAGAGGGGAAAGAAGACCGAGAAGCGAAAGAAGCGACCGTAGTGATAGGAGCCATAGAAGAGGGGATAGAGACAGCGGAGGATTCAATAGAAATGTGGATGGAGAAACTACTACCTTGTTTTTGAATGTTGGTGAAAAAGATTTTTCTGATAAAGGACATTTGATAAGAGTTCTTTGTCAAGAAGGAGGAGTTGCAGGTAAAAACTTAGGTAAAATCAGGATGATGGATAACTTTAGTTTTGTTGATGTAGCGCCAAAAGTTGCAGGAAAATTATTGAAAGGTATAAATGGAGTTGAAATAGAAGGAGGAAGAAAGATGAGAGCTGAAGTTTCGAATCAATAAAATTTAATTTAAGAGGAAAAAGGGATAGCAAAACACGATTGTTATCCCTTTTTTTATGTCTTTTTAATTCGTAATTTTGACTCAAAGAAAAAGTACATGTTTTTAGAATCATTAACACAAGGAAACGAAAAAAGAGGTTGGATAGAGGTAGTTTGTGGTTCTATGTTTTCGGGGAAAACGGAAGAACTAATTAGACGATTAAAAAGAGCTGAATTTGCTCAGCAAAAAGTAGAGATTTTTAAACCTGCAATAGATACGCGCTACGACAATGAAGCTGTTGTGAGTCACAATGAGAACTCAATCCGTTCTACTCCGGTTTCTTCTTCTAGCAATATTTTGATTTTGGCAGATGGCATAGAAGTAATTGGAATTGATGAGGCTCAGTTTTTTGACGAAGGGCTTGTGGAGGTTTGTAATCAGCTTGCAAATAATGGTGCTAGGGTAATTGTTGCTGGGTTGGATATGGATTTTGCTGGAAAACCTTTTGGGGTAATGCCAAGCTTAATTGCAACAGCAGAATATGTTACTAAAGTTCATGCTATTTGTGTAAAATGTGGTTCTCTGGCTCAGTTTTCGCATAGAAAAACGACAGACGAGCAACAAGTGATGCTTGGCGAAACGGAGGCCTACGAGCCTTTGTGTAGAGTTTGTTTTAATAAATCTATGAAACAATGAAATATTCGGTTGTAGAATTAGCAGAAAGTATCGGAGGGCAATTGTTGGTTTCAAATGACTGCTTGGTGAATCATGTTTCTATTGATAGTCGTTCTGTTCAAAACTCTTCATCTACTGTTTTTTTTGCCTTGGAAACCGCCAAAAGAAATGGACATGATTTTATAGATTCTTTGATACAAAAGGGTGTTTCTGTATTTGTTGTGTCAAAAGAGATGACAATACACCACAGTGGAATTGCCGTGATACAAGTAAAAGATACTTTATTGGCACTTCAGCAATTGGCGGTTTATCATAGAAGTAAGTTTAATCTCCCGGTCATAGGAATTACAGGGAGTTATGGTAAAACAATCGTAAAAGAATGGTTGTATCAATTGCTTAGTCCAGATTTCTTGATTTGCAGAAGTCCCAAGAGTTTCAATTCTCAAATTGGTGTTCCGCTTTCGATCATGTTGTTGAATGAAAATCACACATTGGCAATTTTTGAAGCAGGAATTTCTGAAGTAGGTGAAATGTCAAAATTGGCCAAAATTATTCAGCCCACTCTGGGAGTCTTGACAAGAATGGGAGAAGCTCACCAAGATGGATTTACTAGTTTGGAACAAAAATTAGAAGAAAAAAAACAGTTGTTTGTAAGCGTTTCGGATAGGGTTACTTACCAAGATGAGTTAACTGGTTTTACCTTTCCATTCGAAGATAAATCATCTATAGAGAACTGTAAAATTTGCGTTGCTGTTCTGCTAAAAATGGGGTATAATAAATTGGTTATCCAAGAAAGAATAAACCATTTGTCTCCATTGGCATTAAGGCTTGAGATGAAAAAGGGGATTGAGAATTCAACTTTAATCAATGATGGATATAACATTAGTTATTCCTCTCTGGTCTTGTCTTTAGAATATTTAAAAGCTCAAGCAAAGGCTTTTCCTACCACCCTCATTATTACCGAAATCCCGGAAACTCCGTTTTCGGATTCAAAATTAATTGAGCTAATAAATTCCAGTGAAGTGAATAGATTGTTGGTTGTGGGAACCGATAAGATTAATGGATTGGACAAAGAAATTGAGTTGGTGCAATATTACTCAACAACCGAACTATTGGCACAGTTAAAAGAATTCAGTTTCAGAGATCATTATGTATTAATAAAAGGAAGTAGACACCATAGATTGGAGCAGGTAGCAAAGGTTTTAGAAGAAAAAAACCATAGAACTGTTTTGGAGATTAGCTTGAATCAGTTGTCGGATAATTTGGCGATTTACCGAAAAAAGATAGCTCCAACAACCAAGCTTATGGTCATGGTAAAAGCTTTTGCATACGGTTCTGGAGCTACGGAAATCCCATTGTTTTTGGAACAAGAAAAAGTAGATTACCTTGGAGTTGCCTACACCGATGAAGGGATTGCTTTGAGAAAAAAAGGAATAACCATGCCTATCGTAGTTATGAATCCTGAGCCAGAAACTTTCATGGATTTGATAAAATACGATCTGGAACCCGAAGTTTATTCCCTAGAAATGTTAGACGAGCTGGTAAAGGATCTCATTGTTTCCAATAAGAAAGATTACCCTGTTCATATAAAACTGGAAACAGGAATGAACAGATTAGGGTTTTTGCCTGAACAGCTGCCTGCACTTGTACAGTATTTATATGCTCAGCCAGAGGTTTATGTTCGGTCGGCTTTTTCACATTTGGCTAGTGCCGATGATTTAGCGGAAAAAGAATATACGCTCAAGCAATTAAGAAAATTTGACGATTATTCGTCTTATTTAATTTCTAATTTTAATTACCCAATTCATCGTCATGTTTTGAATACTGCAGGTATCGAAAATTATAATGATCATCAATATGATATGGTTAGATTAGGAATTGGTTTGTACGGAATCAATGTAGGAGAAAAAGTTTCTAACATAAAGCCAATTAGCAGATTGAAAACGGTTGTGATTCAAACAAAAAAACTTGAAAAAGGAGATTCAATTGGGTACGGTAGAAAAACCAAAGCAGAATCAGCAATGACTATTGCTATGCTTCCAATTGGTTATTCAGACGGGATTAGAAGAAGTTTGGGGAACAGGAATTTTTCTTTTTATTGGGAAGACCAAGCTTGTGAATTAGTGGGTAATATTTGCATGGATGTTTGTATGATAGATATTTCAGGATTAGCTGTAAGAGTTGGCGATGAAATTGAAATTTTTGGTAAACACAACTCTATTGAGGATATGGCAAAAGCCATGGACACCATTCCTTATGAGGTGTTGACTTCTATTTCTCAAAGGGTGAAAAGGGTGTTTTATAAAGATTAATTAACATCTCTTAAGGTAAGAATTGAATTTTAAGTGTGTTTTTATTTATCTTTATAAGAGATGAAAATGATTTCCTCCATATTGATTTTTATAGCGATGAGTTTTGCTTTCGATGGTTTTTCGCAGGTAGACTCAACTTCTTCTGTTGGACTAAAAACTGATTCAGTTAAAGAAATTTATATCCAGATTTCTGGAGTTGTGGTTTCTGGAGCAAATTTAGAGCCAGTTCCATTCGTTACGGTTCTAGAAAAAAGTTCGTTCCGAGGGACGAGTTCCGATTATTATGGATTCTTTTCTTTTGTTGCTATACCTGGTGATACAGTCGTTTTTTCTTCTATTGGATATAAAAAATCAACTTATGTAATACCAGATTCATTAATGAACGGCAGGTATTCTCTCATTCATTCAATGGAAGAAGATACTGTAAAGTTAGCTCAGCTAGATGTGTATCCCTGGCCATCAAGAGAACAATTTCGCGATGCGTTTTTAAATACGGATATTCCCAACGATGATCTTACTCGGGCTCAAAATAACTTGAATCAAGAGGCTTTAGCTTTGAAACAAGAAGCTTATCCAGCAGGAGGCTCTCTTAATTTTAAATGGCAAATGCAAGATGTGCATTCTCGACTTTACTATGCTGGTCAAGCACCGCCCAATAATCTGCTAAACCCAATTGCTTGGAGCCAATTTGTGAAGGCATGGAAAAATGGAGATTTCAAAAAGAAGAACTGATTTTGTTTAACGATGGAGTTTTTGTACAAAAGTCAGTGAAAATCTATATTTTTAGTAATTATTTCTGTTTAATATCACTTCCTAAAATTATTTATACTAATTTCGTTTAATATAATTTAGAAAATATTAAACAAAATATGTCAATCAAAAATTCTTTTTCAATAAAAGATCTGGAAAACCTGAGTGGAATTAAGGCTCACACAATTCGTATATGGGAAAAGAGGTATAATCTTTTAGAGCCAGAAAGATCGGATAGCAATATTAGAACTTACAATCTTCAAAATTTAATGAAAATCCTCAACATAGCTGTTTTGAATAATAGCGGTGTTAAAATTTCTCACATTGCTGATATTAGTGAAGAAGAGCTAAATGATAAAGTAAGGGAAATAACCATCGAAAACAAAGAGAATTCCTTGGCGGTGAATAATTTTAAAATTGCTATGTTAAACTTCGATCAATCTTTGTTCGAGTCTACTTACAATCAGCTTTTGGCACGAAATTCATTTAGAGATGTGTTTCTGAAAGAGTTCCTTATTTTGCTAACAGATATTGGTAATTTGTGGTCTACAAATACTATAAGTCCTGCCCACGAAAGATTCATATCTACATTGATTAAACAAAAAATCCTTGTGAATATAGAAAGAGTTCAAAATGTTAGTCCAAAAGATGACATGACTTATATTTTGTACTTACCAATGAATGAAATTCATGACATTGGAATTCTTTATTTACACTTTGAATTGATGCTAAAAGGATATAAATCTGTATTTTTAGGTCCGAGTGTTCCTCTAGAAAACTTATATGAGCTACAACATGTATTTGAAAATATAACTTACATTAGTTATTTTACTGTAGAGCCAAGTAAGGATAAGGTTTTGGAATACTTACAAACTGTTAGTAAAAATATTTTATCCAAAAGGAAAGAAAAAATGCATGTGCTGGGTAATAATGTCAGAGATATTGATTTAAAAAAAATACCCGATAATGTTATTGTTCACGATTCTATTATAAAGCTCGTAGATCAAATATAATTCAACATAAAAAAAATGAAGAAAGCTAATCCAGAATTGCCGAGCGTTAAATTCTGTATGGTGATTGAGTATACAAAATGAATAAAAAAGTAGCAATAATAGGATCAGGGTTTTCCTCAATTTCGGCAGCCAGTTACTTAGCCAAGGCTGGTTTCGATGTATCTGTTTATGAAAAGAATAAGTCTTTGGGTGGTAGAGCTCGTGTAACAGAGAAAGAGGGTTTTACTTTTGACATGGGACCAAGTTGGTATTGGATGCCAGATGTATTCGATAGATATTTTGAAGATTTTGGTAAAAAGGTTTCAGATTATTACAAATTAGTAAGATTATCCCCAAGTTATAGAGTTTTTTGGAGTGACAAACCAGATGATATTCCTTCAGACATGAAAGAGTTGGAAGAATATTTTGAAGCTTACGAAAAAGGTTCGGGCGAAAAGCTTAGGCAATTTATGAGCGAAGCCAAAACGAAGTATGACATTGGTATGGGAGAGTTTGTGACAAAGCCATCCCTTTCTATCACAGAGTTTATGACGTTAGATATCGCTAAAAAAGGTCTTTCCCTTGATTTATTTAAACCAATTAGTAAACACATAAGAAGCTATTTCAAACATCCAAAATTGATTGAGTTATTAGAGTTTCCAGTTCTTTTTTTAGGTGCAAAACCTCAAAATACTCCTTCGTTGTATAGCCTGATGAATTATGCTGATATGGCGCTTGGTACATGGTACCCAATGGGTGGAATGGGAAAGATAGTGGAAGGAATGGTTTCCGTAGCTCAGGATTTGGGAGTGAAGTTTCACACGAATTCAGGTGTAGAAAAAATTACAACACGGAACTCTAAAGCAACGGGAATTATTGTAAATGGCGAAAAAATAGAGGCAGATATCGTTGTGAGTGGAGCAGATTATCACCACACCGAGCAGAAATTACTGGATGTTTCGGAAAGAAATTATTCCACTAAATATTGGGATAATAGAACCATGGCACCGTCTAGTTTGTTGTATTATGTTGGGGTGAATAAAAGGGTAGAGGGAATAAAGCATCACAATTTATTTTTTGATGAAAGTTTTGATGTGCACGCTACAGAAATTTATGATACGCACAAATGGCCAGAAAAGCCCCTTTTTTATGTGTGTAGTCCCAGCAAAACAGATTCGTCTGTAGCGCCAGAAGGGAAGGAAAATATGTTCTTTTTGGTACCTGTGTCAACGGAGTTAACGAATGACTCTGAAGAGATTAGAAAGAAGTATTTTGATATGATTTGTGATCGACTTACAAAACACATTGGCGAAGATATAAGGCCAAATATTGAAGTGTATGAATCTTTTGCTCATTCTGATTTTGTAGAAGTGTACAACTCATTTAAGGGAAATGCCTACGGATTGGCTAACACGTTGAAACAAACTGCGTTTTTAAAGCCCAAATTGAAAAGCAAGAAAGTAGAAAACCTATTTTTTACCGGTCAGTTAACTTCGCCAGGGCCAGGTGTTCCGCCTTCGCTTATTTCGGGAAAGGTGGTGAGTGGACTCATCGAAAAATCGGGAGCAACAAAAAGATAAGATAAAGTAATCAGTTAAGATAAAGAGTATGAAAAGTATATTTGATAAAGTGTCCTATGAAGCCAGTAAAATTGTAACTACTAACTATAGTACTTCTTTTTCTTTGGCAGTAAAAATGTTGTCGCCAAAAATTCAGGATGATATACATGCGATTTATGGTTTTGTAAGATTTGCTGATGAAATTGTGGATACTTTTCATGATTATGACAAGGAGACTTTAATCTTAGAATTCGAACGAGATTTAAAACTAGCCATTGATAGAGGAATAAGTTTGAACCCGATCTTGAACTCATTTCAGGATGTTTTAAAGAAATACAACATTGATTACAGACTGGTTGATGCATTTATGAAAAGCATGAAATTTGATTTGAACAAAAATATCTATTCAACAACCGAAGATTACCAAGAATATATTTATGGTTCTGCTGATGTGGTAGGATTAATGTGCTTGAAAGTATTTGTGAACGGAGACCAAGAATTGTATGAGAATTTAAAAGAGCCAGCTATGAAATTAGGTAGTGCCTTTCAAAAAGTAAATTTCTTAAGAGATTTAAAAGCAGACTCTGAGGAGTTGAACAGGGTTTATTTCCCTCATTTGGAAGGAATGGGATTGAGTGAAGAAAATAAAGCAGAAATAATTATTGAGATTCAACAAGACTTTGACGAAGCTTTTGAAGGGATTAAGAAACTTCCGGAATCTGCAAAGTTTGGTGTTTATACTGCTTATAAGTATTACAGTAAATTACTGAAAAAGCTAATCAATTCTGATGTAGAGGATATAAAAGCAAATAGAATAAGAGTGAGCAACCCAATGAAATTTGCTTTGCTAACGAAATCATATTTCGATTATAAAATGAGAATAATATGAATAATCTAATTCTAGTTTTTGTCCTTAGTTTTTGTTCGTTGTTCTCTTTTTCTGGAAATGATTTGGACGGATTTAGGGAGAGTTTTAGGCAAGTTGAAAATAGAACGACAGCTGAATCTTTTTTGAAAAGGGAAATCACTGTTTCAGATTTGAGAGATAAAATCACAATCAATGCTTACAAAGGAGTTTGTAAAATGATGATGGCAGAATATGTGAGTAATCCAATCTCTAAATATAGTTGGTTCAACGAAGGGAAAGAAATGCTTGAGCAATCGATAAAAATGAACAGAAATGTAGAGAATATTCATTTGAGGCTGATGGTTCAATTGAATGCTCCAAGCTTTTTGGGCTATGGTACAAACATAGAAAAAGATGTGAAATACATCAAAAAGAATCTCGAGAAATCTAGTGTTTCTGATGAAACAAAAAAGATGATAATTACCAATTTGATGGCGAATGACAAGGAGAATAGATTTGAAGAATTGGCGAAAAAATACAAGGTAGGATGAATCCAAATGAGGTTATTGCAGTAAACGAAAAGGACGAAGTTCTTGGCTTTGTCGAGAAAATGGAAGCTCACCGCAAAGGGATATTACACCGAGCTATTTCTGTGTTGGTATTCAATGAAGATAATGAATGGTTGTTGCAACAAAGAGCTGCGCATAAATACCATTCGGGATTGTTGTGGAGCAATACAGCTTGTACGCATCCTATGCAAGACGAACACACAATTGACGCAGCAAAAAGAAGGCTTCAAGAAGAAATGGGAATGGAATCTTCGTTAGAAAAGAAATTTAGTTTTGTGTACCGAGCAGAATTGGATGACGAAATGGTGGAACACGAATTGGATCATGTTTTTTTTGGAGTCACTAATAACCATCCCCAGATAAATAAAGAAGAAGTTGCAAGTTATAGGTACGTTTCCACTGAGGATCTTCAGACTGAAATCACAATGTTTCCCGATCAATTTACCGAGTGGTTCAAAATGCTCTTTGAACGAGTAAAAATGGAATTAGTTTAAAATATCCGTCAAGGCGATTTTTAATTCTTTGAATCGGAATTCATATCCTGACTCTTCCACTTTTTTACTGGAAATTGGAGAACCTTCAAGCGCAATAACGGCCTGTTTTCCCAGAAGTAAACGAATAGCAAAACTCGGGACCTTTGGAAACCAAAATGGTTTGTTCAACACAGAGGCTAAAGTTTTAGAAAACTCTTCGTTGTTATCTTTGCTTGGAGCCACACCGTTAAAAGTACCTTCAAGCTCATTGTTTTCAATCAAATGAATGTAGATGCCGCAAATGTCCTCAAGATGTATCCAAGGCATAGCCTGTTTTCCTGACCCAAGAGCTGAACCAATCCCAAATTTTATGGGAGTGATAAGTTTAGCTAGTGCCCCTTCGTTGGTATCTAGCACCACGCCAGTTCTTATAATGGCCGTGCGAACTCCCAATTGTTTAAATTGCTCTGCCGCGTTCTCCCACTTCAGGCAAACATTGGCAAGAAAATCAAATCCTGGTTTGTCCGTTTCAGAAAACGTTTTGTCGGTTGTTGTCATACCGTAATAACCAATAGCGGATGAAGATATGAAAGCTTTTAGATTTGGATTGTGTTTTTTTACTGTTTGAAAAAGTAAGTTTCCAGATTGTACACGGCTGTCGATAATTTCCTTTTTTCTCTTACTCGTCCAACGACCTTCTCCTACATTTGCTCCTGCCAGATGAACAATAATGTCAGCATTTTTGATAGCTTCGGATTCAATCTTTTTGTTAGCAATATCCCAAGTATAAAAGGAAGCTTTGTCCGATTGTTTTTTTGTTCTACTCAAAATAGAGACTGTATGTCCTTTTTCGATTAACAAATCCGTCAATCTTTTTCCTATCAGTCCTGTCCCCCCTGTTATTAGTATGTTCATTGTGTGTTGGTTACATGTTGCAGGTTTCGATTCTCTACTCAATATTACTGCAATTGGATTCATTATTTACTTTTCTCCCTTGTCAGAGTGCGGTTATATTTTTGGTGAATTATTCATCACTTCAAACTTCACACTTCGTGCTTCTAACTTTCTATCCCTTCTTTGTATGTGGCAATTGCTCTTTCTCTCGCAAATTTATGCTCAACCATTGGTTTAGGGAAAATAAGTTCTTGGTACTCGGGTGCCCATTTTTGTATGTATTGCATTTTTTTATCAAATTTCACAAGCTGCGATTCTGGATTAAAAACTCTAAAGTATGGACTTGCATCACATCCAGTTCCTGCCGCCCACTGCCAGTTTCCATTGTTGGAAGCTAAGTCGTAATCCAATAATTTTTCAGCGAAATAGGCTTCTCCCCATTTCCAATCTATCAATAAGTGTTTTACCAAAAAACTTGCTGTTACCATTCGCACTCGATTGTGCATGTAACCCGTTTTGTTCAATTGCCTCATTCCTGCATCCACCATTGGGTAGCCAGTTTTTCCTTTGCACCATTTTTCAAACTCTTCCTCGTTGTTTCTCCATTTTATTCCGTCATATTTTGCTCTAAAATTATTAGAAACCACATGAGGAAAGTGAAATAGAATTTGCATAAAAAACTCTCTCCAAATCAATTCACTCAAAAACACAGCGTCTTTTTTTTCTAATTTACGAATAATACTTCTTACGCTTACCGTTCCAAAACGAAAATGTGGTCCCAAATAACTTGTTCCGTCAGTGGCGGGAAAATTTCTTGTTTCTTCGTAATTGTCCAGTTGAGTTAGGTTGATGGGCTGAACTTTAATGTCGCTTTTTGTGAATCCCATTTCTTTGAGAGTTGGAAATTTAAATTCTCCTTTTAGGCAATTCTCCAAGTTTAATTTGTGGTCTTGAATCATAGTAGATTCATCAAAATGCGAAAGCCATTTGTTTTTAAAGGGAGTATATACCGTATAGGGTTTTCCATCGTCCTTGGTTACTTCAGATTTTTCAAAAATGACTTGATCTTTAAAAGTCTTGAATTCGATTCCCTTCTTAGAAAGTAATTCGTTCATTTCTTTGTCGCGATTTAGTGCGTAAGGCTCGTAATCTCTATTAGTGTAAATTGCATTTACCTCATATTCCTCAATTAATTCTTCGATGCATTCTTTGGGATTGCCATACAAACCTCTAATTCCAGCTCCATTTTTGCCAAGTTCAGCATTCATTTCCGACAGCGTATCGTGAATAAAACTTAATCGAGCATCTTGCTCTGGTAGTTCGTCAAGAATTTGCTTGTCAAAAATAAAAATAGGCAATACCGGGAGGTCGCTTTTAAGTGCTTCAGAAAAACCAACATTGTCAGTTAATCGTAAGTCTCTTCGTAGCCAGAATACATTGATTTTCATAGAAGAAATTAGTGGTTTTTAATGAATCACTAAGTTACGTTATATGCTCGGAAATAGTCAACAAAAAAAGGCTCTAACTTTCGTCAGAACCTTTTTAGTAAAATTGCTTAACCCTATTAAAACTAAACAATGAATCTTGGCATAAAGATAGGAGGTGAGCTTTCGGGGTGCATTAATCTAGGTTATCATTTTTTATAAGATTGAGATATTGTTTTACTCAAAGCTTGTGGAGTTATTCCCAAGTAGGATGCAATTAATTTTTGCGGCACTCGTTGCACAATTCCAGGATAGGTGGCAATAAAATCTTCGTATCGTTCAATCGCAGATTTACTCATCAATGAAATGATTCGTTTTTGAAGCACCGCATTTCGTTTAAGGAGTTTTTGCACTTCTAATTGACTATTCGATTGAAGTTTATGTGTAAGTTTCATGAATGCATCGCCCTGAATCACTTCTACTTCAGAGTCTTCAATAGCTTGAATAAAGAGTTCGGTTTGTCCATAATTTGTAACGGAATTAATGTCCGTTACAATCCAATTTTCGGGAGCAAACATAAAAATATGCTCCTTTCCTTTTTCGTCTAACACGTAGCTTTTTAAAAGACCTTTTCTTACAAAATAGGCTTTAGAATGGGTGTCTCCCTTTCGTTGTAAAAGCTGTTTTCTTTTTATTTCTTTTACTTGAATTGCTCCTTCAAACTCATTTATTATTTCAGGAGTTGGAACAAAATCAGGGTTAAGAAATTTTAGAAATTGAAAATCATCAGACATACCACAAACTTAATAACTCATTTCTACAATAGCTTCTACGTGCTCAGGAGTTAGTTTACCTAATTCTCCCATGCCAAGCCAGGCTCTTTCAGTAAATCTTTGCGCTATTTTTTGTGCAGTTCCTTCAAAATCATCTGTGTAACTCGATAAGTTTGTGCTGATTCCGATAGAAAGAAAAAATTCTTCGATTGCTTCGATACATTGCTCAGCTTTTTCTCTTTGGTCGCCCTCTGTTATGCCAAAAACTCTTTCGGCACACTGCGCTAGTTTTTCTTCTTTAGTCTCGATATTAAACGTGTAGTGACTCTTGGTTAATATCGCCAAAGTACGAGCGTGATCTATTCCGTAAAAAGCTGTTAATTCGTGTCCCATTGCATGGATTGCCCAGTCTGTTGGAACTCCTTTTTGTATCATTCCGTTGAGTGCCATCGTACAATTCCACATAAAATTCGCTGCTGATTTATAATCAGAAGGATTTTCGATAATTCTTGGTGCAGTTTCTAAAATAGAACTCAAAATACTTTCGGCAAACCTATCTTGTAACAGTGCATCGTTGGGGTAGGTCATGTATTGTTCAAGAACGTGAGTAAATGAATCGGCTAATCCATTTGCGATTTGTCTTTCTGGTATTGAACTCACAACGGATGGATCCAGAATTGAAAATTTAGGGAACAATCCAGGTCCGCCCATTCCAAATTTTTCACTTGTTTCTTTGTTGGTTACCACAGCACCTGAGTTCATTTCGCTTCCTGTTGCTGGCAATGTCAATACGGTTCCAAAAGGCATTCCTACTTCGGTTCTTATTTTGTTTTTGAGAATATCCCAAGGCTCAGCTCCCTCATAAAGTGCAGCCGAACTCAAAAATTTAGTTCCATCAATAACAGATCCACCTCCTACAGCCAACAAATAAGTGATTTTTTCTTTTTTGATTATTTCCAGTGCTTTCAACAAGACTTGATACTCAGGATTTGGCGGTATTCCTCCAAATTCGGTCCAGTCATATCCTTCGAGAGCAACAGAAACCTGCTCGTATATTCCATTCTTTTTTATGCTTCCCCCACCAAATAGTACCAAAACTTTGGCATCTTTTGGTATTTCATTTTTTAGTTTGGCTATTTCGCCTTTACCAAAAATTATTTTTGTAGGGTTGTAAAAATCAAAGTTGTTCATTGTGTGATAATAATTTGTACTTAGTGAAAAGTAAGGGGTGTTTTATTTAAAAATTGTTCTCAAAGTTAATCTAATTTCAAATGAATTTCTGGAGAATATATCTTCTCTTTTGTCTGGTTAATTTAAACTTTAAAAAATCTTAATTCCTAGTTTTGTTTCTATGTGCAATTCCAATATTTGTCCCATAGTTTTGAAATTCAAAAATTGTGGATTGTTGTAATACACAGCAAATTCTTTTTTCAGTGTTTCGATATTTTCTTTGCTCGAAATCGTGTCCTTTTTCATCCTTCTCAGCAATGACTTTGTTCTTTGTTTGTAGGCAAGATATCGCTTCTTCATCGCTACTCTTTCTTGCTTCATGTATTGTTGAGCCATTTCATCGGTTAGCAATTCGCGGGCAAGGTCCACAAGTGGAAGATTGTCTTTGTAGTACTGAGGCAAATACATGTTTTTTCGACCTTCGTAACTCTGTTGGTCAAAATCCATTGCACGTAACCTATATTGTACATTATCAAAATCTTGTGTAATCTCTACTACAAAATTATAGGCTCGCATATCTCCGAGCAAACGTACAAAACATCTTTCGTTGAATTTTACAAACTCCTTGGCAAACCTTAGCCTATTTTCAATTTTTACTTTCTTATTTCTAGTAATGAATTCATCGCAAGGAATACCTACAACATGATCTTCAATCAAAGTAGATTTATTTACCAAGAAGGTTACTTTGTCTGGCGAAAATATCTCTTCTAGTTCTAGTCCGTAAATTCGTGATGCATCTGCTTTTTTGATGTAAAAATAATCGTAGTTATCATTGATTTCGTTAATCACTTTGATACGAAAGGGTTTGGAGTTTCCAAACGAACAAAAGTCAATGCTGCCTACTTTTACGTAATTCAAAATATCACCATCAGCTACCAAAGTTTGGTATATTTTCACCAATTCTTCCTGAAAATACTTTTGTTCCTCTATGGGGTATAAGGCAGAAAACCAATTGGTGTCTTTTCCGTTGTCATCTGTAATGGGAATTAATTGTTGGTAACGAAGAAGATCTTCGTAAGTCAAAGAAATATCCGATAATCTAGAGTATTGATCCAGATGATCTCTCAGTGGAGCTTTTATTTTGTAAATGGGTTTTTTGTACTCAATGTGGTTGAATGGCATAGAAGTTTTTCAGAGTTTTTGATGTTTACCAAAAAGGTACGAAAAACTAAATACTTCCCAAATTAGTTTGTACTCTTTGTTTTATAATTTGAGTAATTCTTCGGTTTATTTCAGAGGAATTGTTTTTATAAAATTCTATTTCTTCTACACTCAAAAGTCCTAAAATTATTCCGATGTATTGGTTTTTTAGCTGTTGGTTTTTACTCATCACACTTTCTATAAAAGCTTCTTTCTTTTCATTGGAAAGAGAGCCCCAATCTTTGTGAATTTTTCTGGCATAAGATGAAAAAACAAGAAGGATAACTTCGTGCTGAAATTTAATGATTTGACGGAGTGCTGTGTTCTGAAATTTTTCTATTTCCGAAATACCCTCGGTTAATTCTGCTTTGGGAATAGTAGGTCTAAGGTTTGTTATTTGCTCTTTTCTCATGTTGTTTTTCTATGAAATATTGAGTTAAACCCCAGAATCATTTACCATTCTTGGTTTTTATCCCATCTTTTGTAACAAGAATACACCACAAATTTGTCGTTGTCAAATACTACAGAAACTCTTTTGAATATTTTTTCTAAATGAGGCTTATAATTTAGATGAGAGTTAGCGACTAACTGAAATTTCCCTTCATTCACTAGTTTTTTCTCAACAGCTCTAAAAAGTCTAAGAGGTAAACTGATGTCAATTTCGTACTCTACATGAAAGGGTGGATTGCTCACAACATAATCCAAAGAATTGGATGCAATATCCTCTAAATTATTGTTGTGAAAAAACGAAATGTTTTCTCCTTTTAAGTTCAGTTTTGAACTCTCCACAGCAAGCTGAGAATCATCCACCAAAAACAGCTCAGATTCTGGAAATTTTTTCTGAATCTCTTTGGCTAAAACACCATTGCCGGAGGCTAAATCCAGAGCAGAATTAACAACTTCTGGTGGTTCTAAATTTTCAATTAAAAATTGCGTAGCATAATCAATGTGATTGGAAGAGAACACACCGAAATATTGTTTTAATTCTTCATCTCCAAAAGGAATGGATTTAATCATGGATTTTACCGAAACTTTTTTTGGATTCTTTAATACCAACAAACGAGCTTTCTTTTTTGAGAGCGATTGCTCAACTTCTTCAAAATATTCTTCAGCTATTTCTAACAAATGTTTGGTGAAATTACGAGTCATAAAACCACACAAAAGAGTTGCGTTTTTTGATGCGTTTTTTACAAAATGAGAAAGGAACAACTCAAACAATTCAAGTGATTTTGGAATTTTCATCATTCCCATTTCTAACTTTTCTGTCATTTCCGAAAGGAGGGAAGTGGACACGAAGTTTTCGCTATCCAATGAGTTAGTCGCGAAGTTTTCGAGAGTTGCTTTTTCTTGACTTTTTGCATCCAAAGCACCAAATACTTTTCTTGGCTGAGCATGTGCGCTCAGGTAACCAAATGCATCGTTGTATATAAGAACAGATTCTGTTTTTGTTTCATTCAAATGTGAAATCAATAATTCATCGGCTGCGCTCCAAGCACGCAAAGAATTATTGGTCGATTCTGGTACTCTGTTAACTATTAATTCTGAGGACATTTGCTTCTATTCTGGTAATCTTACTTTTTTCTAACTTCTATCACTTCATCTTCAAAGTGTGACCCATCTTGTCCCTTTTTGTTTCTAAGTAGCCTTTGTTATGAATATTTGCCTCTATTTCGAGCGCAACATTTTCTACAATCTCTAATCCGTAACCAATAAGACCAGTTCTTTTTTGAGGGTTGTTACTCATCAGCTTCATTTTTGTAACTCCTAAATCTCTTAAAATTTGAGCTCCAATTCCGTAATCTCTTTGGTCTCCTTTGAAACCAAGTTTTATATTAGCCTCTAGAGTGTCGTAACCTTCTTCTTGTAGTTTGTATGCTTTTAATTTGTTAAGCAAACCAATTCCTCTTCCTTCTTGGTTCATATAAATGATAACTCCTTTTCCTGCTTCTTCCACCATTTTCATAGCAGTTTGCAGTTGAGGTCCACAATCGCATCTGCAAGAACCAAAAATATCTCCAGTCATGCAGCTCGAGTGCACTCTGACCAAAACAGGTTCGTCTTTTTCCCATTCTCCTTTTACGAGTGCCAAATGTTCTTTTCCGTCAGTAGTTTGCGAAAAGTGAACAAGATTGAAATCTCCGTATTCTGTGGGAAGTTTTATTTCAATTTGCTTTTCAACCAAACTCTCATTTTGAAGTCTGTAAGAAATCAAATCTTCAATAGAAATGATTTTCATGTCATGTTTTTCAGCAATTTTCATCAATTGCGGCAACCTAGCCATTGTGCCATCTTCATTCAGTATTTCTACGATAATTCCAGCTTCTTCAAAACCTGCCATTCTCGATAAATCTACTGCAGCTTCGGTGTGTCCAGCTCTTCTCAAAACTCCACCATTTCTTGCTCTCAACGGAAATATATGTCCAGGCTTCCCAAGCTGATTGGGTTTGGTGTTTGGGTCTATTAATGCTTTTATTGTTTTGTCTCTATCGCTTGCAGAAATCCCTGTGGTACAACCATTTCCGAGTAAATCTACTGAGATTGTAAAAGGGGTTTCGTAAGGCGAATCGTTATTTTGAACCATAAGCTCAAGATCCAATTCGGTACATCTTTTTTCCGATAAAGGAGCACAAATTAATCCGCGGCCATGAGTAGCCATAAAGTTAATTACCTCGGGAGAAGAGTTTTTTGCTGCTGTCAAAAAATCTCCTTCATTCTCTCTGTCTTCGTCATCCACCACAATGATTACCTTACCTGCTCTGATATCCTCTAGCGCCTCTTCAATGGTGTTTAGTTTGATGTCTTCCATGTTTATTTCAAAAAAATATTGATACTTTGCTTCCACAAAAGTACGCCAAATATTAGAGGTGTTCATGATTTTTAAATGTTAATTATGATTTGCCAATTATCATTTATCAATTATCTTTGAACTAAACCAAGATATAAAAACAGTAGAATGAAATTATTAGCAGATAAAGTTGTCCTAATTACAGGAGCTTCCAAAGGAATTGGAAAAGGAATCGCTATCAAATGTGCAGAGCAAGGTGCAAACATAGCCTTTACATATTTGTCATCGCCTGACAAAGCGAAAGAAGTTGAAAAAGAGTTGTTTGGAATGGGAGTGAAGGCAAAAGGATATCAGTCGGATGCCTCAGAATTTGAAGCTTCACAAAAATTGGTAGATGATGTAATGGCTGATTTTGGTCAAATAGATGCATTGGTGAATAATGCAGGAATTACAAAAGATGGATTATTGATGAGAATGTCGGAACAAGATTGGGACGATGTGATTCGAATTAACTTGAAATCTGTATTTAATTTGACGAAAGCTGTACAAAGACCAATGTTGAAACAAAGAAAAGGTTCTATTGTCAACCTTACCTCTGTAGTTGGTGTGAATGGAAATGCTGGTCAATCTAATTATGCTGCTTCAAAAGCTGGAATGATTGGGTTTACAAAATCTGTAGCGAAAGAACTAGGTTCTAGAAATATAAGAAGTAATGCAATTGCTCCAGGATTTATTGCAACAGAAATGACCGCTAAACTAGATCAAGAAGTAGTGGAAGGATGGGTGAAAGATATTCCATTGAAAAGAGCTGGTTCTCCAGATGACGTGGCAGATGTTGTTGTGTTTTTGGCAAGTGATATGAGCGCTTACGTTACCGGACAAACGATTCATGTTTGTGGAGGGATGCTAACTTAATAAATAGTTTCACTGATTGAAAATTCTTATTAATTCTCCAGTTTGGTATATTGCAATTTGTATAATCATTGCAGGATTGGGAGCGTATTTTCTTTACCGAAATGATTCAAAATTAAAGGAACTACCCAATGGTTGGAAACAGCTCTTGGGTGTTTTTCGTTTTGCAAGTTTGTTTTGTGTGTTTTTCTTGCTCCTTGAGCCGCTTTTGGAATACACCAAAACAAAAGTTGATAAGCCTATTGTGGTTTTAGTTCAAGATAATTCTTCTTCCGTTTTGTCTCGAACAGATTCTGCTTCATTTATAACTAAATACACCGAAGATATTAGTCAGTTATCTCGGCAGCTTTCCTCTGAATATGAGGTTGTTTCCTATGTTTTTGGTAAGGGAATTAATGAAGGTGAAAATGCCGATTTCAAAGAAAATTCCACCAATATTTCTAGAGTTTTTGAAGAAATACAAGAGCGGTATTACAATAGAAATTTAGGAGCTATCATTTTGTCTTCGGACGGGATATACAATCAAGGAAAAAATCCTGTTTACGAAGCCAGAAAACTCAAAAATATTCCAGTTCATACAATTCGTTTAGGAGATTCTTCACCACAAAAGGATGTTTGGATTCAAGAAGTGTTTCATAACAAGTTGGCTTACGAAGGAAATACATTTCTTGTGGAAGTTTCGTTGAATTCCAATGAAATAAATCAGAAAAAAACAACAGTTAGCTTGGTGAAATCTGGCAAAGTTTTGAGTTCAAAACCATTTGAGGTTTTAAGTAGAAAAGGAATTCAAAAAGTGCAATTTGAGATTGAAGCGAACGACATTGGACTACAGAAATACAGTGTTGTAGTAAAGGAAGTAGAAGGTGAGTTTACCACAGTTAATAATAGCTCTTCTTTTTATGTAGAAGTATTACAATCAAAACAAAAAATTCTGCTACTTGCCCAATCGCCACATCCCGATGTGCAGGCGATAAAAAATAGTTTGAGTTCCAATGAAAACTACGAGATAGAGGTGAAGCTAATTGCTGATGCACCCAAAGAGTTAGATGTTTTTGATTTGGTAATAACTCACAATTTACCCAACAAAACTAATTCTTTCAATGCTATAAAATCCTCTTCCATTCCTATTCTTTTGGTTTTAGGAAATCAGACTGATTTGCGAAAATTGAATGAATTAGAAGCAGGATTGGAAATAAAAGACGGAAGAGAGTTTACAGAAGCTGGAACTTGGATTAATTCAAATTTTACTGAATTTACGCTATCTGATGAGTCAATCAATTTGTTGAAAAAAGTGAGTCCTTTGCAGGTTCCTTTTTCAACCTCCTACAAATTGGGAAACTCTTTTAGCACTTTGCTTTATCAGCGAATAGGAACTGCAAAAACTAGTTATGCTTTGCTTTCTTTTGGAACAATATCAGAAAGGAAAGTAGGTTTTTTTGTAGGGGAAGGATTTTGGCGATGGAAAATACAAGAGTACGCAGAGAATGAATCCAGTGCAGGTTTTGATGGATTGATTCAGCAAATAGCTCAATTGCTTGTAGCCAAAGAAGATAAAAGTAAATTTAGAGTATCAGGTAAGCCAAATTATGAGAATTCTGAGGATGTTACATTCTCTGCGGAGCTTTATAATGAAAGCTATGAGCTTGTCAATACACAAGAAATTGAGTTTGATTTAGTAAATGAAGAAAAAGAGGTTTTTCAATATTTGTTTTCACCCAAAGTGAATGCATATAGCTTAGATTTGGGCAGATTGCCAGCTGGAGCTTATCATTACAAAGCCAGTGTGAAACTGGAGAATGAATCATTGATTAAAGAAGGTGATTTTTCGGTAAATGAAACAGGATTGGAATTAAAAAATACTCGAGCTAATCACGAATTGCTGTATCAAATTTCTTCAGAAACAGGAGGTAAATCGGTTGAGGTTTTACAAATTGGCAGTTTGTTTTCGGCAGTAACTGGAAACAAAAATATGGTAGATGTGAGCTACCAAGAAAAAGAAATTGATGATTTAATTGAATTGAAATTCATCTTTGCAATAGTACTTTTCTTTTTGAGTGTAGAGTGGTTTGTGAGAAAAAGAAATGGCGGATATTGATTTATTTTACTTTTCGAGCCCTTTTTTTGACTTTATGCAACATTTGCAACTTAATTTTTTAGTTAATTGTATTAGTTTTAATAACTTAGCAGAATAGAGTTGATTTAACAAGTTTAAAACCAATCTATTATTCTGATTTTTTAAGTTAAATAATTGAAAAGAATTGATTTTGAGAGACGGGGATTAGAGG
>Ga0209555_10001119_pt1 | contig 21225 bp, 12 predicted proteins | sample SaaInl85LU_5_DNA_FD_184643 | JGI IMG/M metagenome (GOLD analysis project Ga0209555, IMG submission 184643) | Marine microbial communities from expanding oxygen minimum zones in the Saanich Inlet - ESP_85LU_5_DNA (SPAdes) (version 2) | ecosystem: Environmental > Aquatic > Marine > Intertidal... | reverse complement strand
CGGTATACCTAGGCCTATTGCTGGTGGTGGTACTCAATGTACAAGTATTCCTCATAATTATGTTCACCAAAATTTTGGAATGGCAAACGGCTTGTCTATCGAAGACGATTTAAGCGGCAAGTTCGGACCATCAACATACAATCCAAGTAGACCTTTCGAAAATCGTGATCCTCGATTCTACGAGTGGATTTTCGTAGACAGAGATGTTCTTAGTTCAAGAGGAGGCGTACCCGCAGCTAATAGAGTTTTAAAATTATATACCGATGATGGCACAGGTACAACAGGTACTCATAGAAAAGTAGGTTATTCTCAAACCGGATATTTGTTTAAGAAGTTTTATCCAGAAATTGATGGTGAATATCATTCAAATTCAGGGAACAATATAATCAGAAATTTTACAGGAATGCGCTTGCACATGAGGTTAACAGATGTATACTTAATGTATGCAGAGGCCTTACATGTTGCTAAAGGTCCAAAATCAACTTCAGATGCATTCTCTTTAACTGCAGAAGATGCAATAAATGTATTAAGAACTAGAGCAGGTATTCCTAACGTTCATCCTAATATTGTTTCAGATGATAACAAGTTCATGGACGAAATAAGAAGAGAAAGAGCAGTTGAATTGTCCTGGGAGGCTCATAGATGGGTAGACATTCGTCGTTGGGGAGTTGCACATGAAGCAAAATATAGAATTAAGACTGAATTACAATATGATAAAGACTGGACGTTCTTTAAAGAAGAGGTCTTAGTAGAAAGAGTCTGTGAATATCCTAAACACTACTGGTTGCCTTTTGAAGCTAACCAGACTCAGTTTTATGAAGGTTTTCCTCAAAATCCAGGTTGGTAAACTATAATAAGTTTGTTTTTAACGAATATTAAATACTAAAGAAAAAAAAATGAAGATAAATAAATTATATAGGTTGTACATTCTTTTGTGCTTAACTATGTTATGCTTTACAGGCATAGTTTCAGCTCAATCTCCGGGTACAGAAGTAAGAGCAACCATTGTTGACGAACAAGGAAACCCTTTAAGTGATGTAGAAATTTATGGTTCAAACGACTCTTCTGCTTCTACTAACGATAAAGGTCAATTTAAAATCAATGTACTTCGCGATGAATCTTTTGTTATTCAGAAAAAAGGTTATGAATCAAAGTTAGTTGGTTTATCTACTACTGAAGCAAATAAAATTACTCTGTTAAAGTCAAAGTTTTTAGCATCAGAAGATGACGAAATAGATATGGGTGTTACAGTTAGAAATAGAAGAGATATTGTAGGTTCTGTATCATCTATGAATACCAAAGATCGTTTGACTTATGATAATACACAATTTGTAAGAGACTATATAACTGGTTTAACTGTTGGTGTTAGAGGTTCTTCTAATATAAGAGGTATTGGTAATGCTCTATTTGTAATTGATGGAGTCTTTGGTCGTGATCCAAATGTGTTAAACATGGAAGAAGTTGAGCAAATTACAATATTAAAAGATGCCAATGCAGTAGCCTTGTATGGTAGTCAAGGAGAAAATGGTGTTATAATTATCAACACCAAACGTGGTAAAATTAATAAGAGAGAGGTAAATGTTAATTTACGCTCTGGTATTAGAACTGCAATTTCATATCCAAATTACTTAGATGCGGCTTCTTTTATGGTATTAAGAGATGAAGCAAGGATCAATGACGGAATAGACCCTACTGACGGTAGTCTATTCAGGAATTCTTTAAACAACCCTATATTAAATACAAGAAGTGGTTTAAGTCCAGTGGAATTTCCAGATGTTGATTTGTATGATTTTGCTCGAGACTTTACAAGAACAACAAATTTAATATCAGAGTTTTCAGGAGGAAATAACAAATCTCAGTATTATATTAATGTAGGTTGGCTAAATGAACAAGGTTGGGTTGACGTCAATGACGATATTAATGAAGGTAGAAACCGATTTAATGTAAGAGGTAATATAGATTTTAAAGTTAACGATTGGATAACGAGTAGTATAGATGCTGTAGCAATTATTAATACTACTAAAAGTTCTAGAGCTAACTTATTAAATGCTGCTACTACTTTTCTCCCATTCGACTATGCTCCTTTATTGCCTTTGAATTTAATAGATTATTCTAATAATCCTGATTTAGTAACTCTTTTAGATGGAGCCGTTTCTTATGACGGAAATCTATTAGGTACTTCACAAACTGGTGCCTCTTCTCCTTTAGCACTTGCTATAGCTGGAGGTACTGAAGATCGTGTTACTCGTGCAACACAATTTAATAACGCAATTAATTTTGATCTTTCAGCTATCACAGACGGATTATCAGCTAAAACTTATGTTAGTTTTGATTTTTTTGATACCTACACTAGGGAAATAAGAAATCAGTTTAGGACATACTCTCCAAGATGGGAAAATAATAGAATTGTTGCATTTGATGATGGTGGAGTAAATGAATTTGTTTTTGGAATAGACCAAAGAGATTTACGATTACGTAATAGATCTAATGGATTTGTAACCAGAGTTGGTTCATATGTGTCTTTAGACTATAAGAATACTTTTGGAGATCATTCTATCAATACCACTGCGCTAGGTTATTATAATTCTGAGAACAGAGATGGTGTATTACAAACAGATAGAGATGCACATTTAGGATTTCAAGCAACATATGATTTTAAGAAAAAGTTATATGTAGATTTTTCAAGTGCTTACACACATTCATTAAAGTTACCAGAAGGTAGCAGAGGTGGGTTCTCTCCAACGTTTGGTCTAGCTTATATTTTAAGTGAAGAATCTTTTATAAAAGATGTTGATTTCATTAATTATTTAAAATTAAAGGCTTCCGGAGGTATTATAAAATCAGACAGATTAATTAATGGATATTATTTTTATGATGAAAATTATTCACAAGGTAGTTCTTTTGGTTGGGCTGATGGTCTGTTTTCCAATAGAAGACAAAATATTTCTCAAGCTGCTAACTCTAATATGACTTTTGTAGAACGCATAGATTTAAACCTTGGTATTGAAAGTTATTTAATGGACTCTCTTTGGTTAGAAGCGAATTTGTTTAGAACAGAGCGTGACAAACTATTAACCTTCTTAGCTGACCAATACCCTTCTTATTATAACGATTTTAGACCAAGAGATAATTTTAATGCAAATTTATATACTGGTTTAGAACTGGGTTTAAATTATAACAAATCTTTTAAAGATTTTTCTGTTGCTGTTGGTGCTAACTTACTATATAGCCAAACTGAGGCATCAAAAAGATCTGAGACTAATGAGTTTTCTTATCAAAATAGGCAGGGTTTAGAACTTACTACAATATTTGGTTATGAAGACCTAGGATTTTATCAAGAAAACGATTTTATTTCTGATGCCGATGGGAGTCTTATTTTAAATAGTATTCTTCCAGAACCTAATTTAGGTACTGTTGTTCAGCCTGGAGATATCAGATATGCTGACCAAAATAATGACGGTATTATAGATCAAAATGACCAAGTTGCACTCGGTCAATCAGCTAATGATCTTGCTTATGGTATTAATGTAAATATAAAATATAAAGGATTAAGTTTATTTGTTTTGGCAAGAGGAGAGTCTGGTGGTTTAGGTAATAAATTAACTGGTTTCAGTAATTATTACTCTCCTGATGGAACTGATAAATATTCTGAAGTTGTTTTAAATCGTTGGACTCCAGCAACTGCAAATACAGCAACTTTTCCAAGATTAACATCTGGACAAAATAGAAATAACTTTAGAACTTCTTCGTTCTGGTTATATGATAATAGTTTCTTTAGAATAGATAGAGCTCAAATAACTTATGAATTCCCTAATGATGTTTGTGATATCATTGGTGTTAAAGATTTTAGTTTTAACTTACAAGGATCTAACCTCTTAGAACTAGGAGAAAACAAAGATATCCGTAGATTAAATATTGGTGGTAATCCTCAAGCAAGAACTTATACTTTTGGACTAAGAGCATCATTTTAACAAATTATAAAATTAGAGATATAAAATGAAAAATATTATAAAATTTATGTTAGTTACGCTAGTGTTTACTAGCATGGTTAGCTGCGATTCAATCTTAGAACCTATAGATGAAAACAGATTAGACTTCGATTTTGTAAAAACTGATCCTGAATCTGCTGAGGGTGTACTATTAAATGGTTATAGTCGTATTCCTAACCAGTTTACATTTAATGATGTTGCTACAGACGATGCTGTTAACAATCAATTGAATAATAGTTTTAAGAGAATGGCTCTAGGTGAATTAAATGCTCAATTTAATCCAATCTCTCGTTGGAATAATTATGAGAGTATCCTATGGCTTAACCAATTTTTAGACATTGTAGAAGCTAATGAAATCGTATGGTCTACAAATGATGAGATAAATGAGATGTTTTATATGAGAATGGAAGGAGAGGCACTTGCTTTAAGAGCTCTACACCATTTCTATATCCTTCAAGCTCATGCCGGTGTAGGAACTTCCGGGCAGTTATTAGGGGTGCCTTATTTAACTGATTTCATCGAATCAAATGGAGATTTTAACACACCACGTTTGTCATTTGAAGCTACTGTAGAAGCTATATTAAAAGATATCGACGCTGCATTAGCATTATTACCTACAGATTACTCAAACAACCCTAGTTTAGTTGATGAGTGGTATCAAGATTTTGACTTTTCAAATTATCAAGTTGTAAACGGGAAAAATTATAACCTACGTATGTCAGGTAGAGTTGCAAAAGCATTAAAAGCACGTGTTGCTCTTTTTGCAGCAAGTCCTTCATTTTTAAATGATCAGACTTATTACACCATGGCAGCTAATATTTCCAGTGAAGTTTTGAATACAATTGGAGGAGTTGCAGGTTTAGCACCAAATGGAGTAAATTATTTTACCACGTATAATGAAAAGAATGATGTTGAAATGATTTGGAGGGGTAATATTCAGGGCAGTCCAAATTCAGGTATAGAAAGTCGTATGTTTCCTCCTTCTGTTAATGGGAGAGGTGAAGTTAATCCAACACAAAACTTTGTTGATGCTTTTCCTATGAAAAGTGGTTTACCAGCGACTACAGCAAACGGATACGATCCTCAAAACCCTTATGCCAATAGAGATCCTAGATTAGAAGAATATGTTGTTGTTAATGGAAGTTCATTCGGTGGAGGTGATATAAACACTGGTGTAGGTGGAAATGTTGATAGATTAGATTCTATTCCTGAATTTTCTACAAAAACAGGATACTATCTAAAAAAACTATTACGTCCAGATGTAAGACTTAACGACGATGGTAGTTCTGTAGGTCAAAGACACTATGATGTTTATTTTAGATATACAGAATTATTTTTAATTTTTGCTGAAGCTGCAAACGAAATTGGTGGTCCAGATCAACAGATAAATGGAATTTCTCCAAGAGACGTGATTCAAGCTATCCGTCAAAGGGCTGGAATTGATCAACCAGACGCTTATTTAGCATCAATTGCAACACAAGATGAGATGCGTAATTTAATCAGAAACGAGCGTCGTTTAGAATTGAGTTTCGAAGGGCATCGTTTCTGGGATTTAAGAAGATGGGGTTTATCTTTAAACGAGCCAGTTAAAGGCTATTTCTTTGATGGTACAAACTATATTAATTTGCCATCTGTTGAAATTAGAAACTTCTTATCACAGTATATGCCAATACCTAACAACGAAGTGTTGAGATTCCCTATAATCGAGCAAAATGCTTCATGGTAATTAAAAACACTAAAAAGATTTAAATATATTTAAGATGAAAATAAAAATAGTTATAATAGCTTTAGTGCTTTTGGGTATTACAGCTTGTGAAAATCAAGAATTTACAGTAAGAGATTTTGACTCTACTTCTGTTTTCTTTCCTTATCAAACACCTTCAAGAACTTTAGTTTTAGGTGACTATGATCTAGGTTTTAACGATAATGATAATAATGGTAAATTTGAAATAGGAGTGGTTATGTCTGGAGTGTTTGAAAATACTGAAGACAGAAAAGTTCATTTTGAATTAGCTCCTGAACTAATTGATGCTACAACTTTAGGTGTCGATTCAGTTAATGTCCAAATATTACCCGATGCCTATTACACTATAGAGCAAGAAAGTCCTGTTACTATTCCATCAGGCTCAATTAATGGCAGAATTCCAATTCAACTGAATGATGCATTTTTTAATGATCCTTTATCTATCGCACCTGAAGGGACTACACACTATGTTATTCCTTTAAAAATAACTGATTTTGAAAATTTAGATTCATTATTAACAGGTGTTCCAATAGTAGATAACCCTACAAAGATCCTAGCCACAGATTATAGTTCTGCACCAAAAGATTACACACTCTTTGGTATCAAATACATGAATGAGTTTCAGGGTAAATATCTAAGAAGAGGCGCAGACAAAATTGTAGGTACTTTAACAGAGGAAACACCAAGTAATGGTAACGTTGTTACAACAAATATTGATACTACATCTGTTTACAGTAAGGAATTTGTTGAGAGAGATGAAATAGCAACAGTTTTGACATCTGGTAGAAACAAAGCTATTGTAAGTAATCTTGTAAGAAGAGGTAAATTCGAAGCTGCTCAAAATGATATCAATATTGAAATGACGATATCTGACAATGGAGATATCGTTATAACTGAAGCAGAAGGAGAAACAAGAACCGTTACAGGTACTGGCAAGTGGTTAGAAGATGGTGATAGTTGGGGAGGTAAGAAAAGAGACGTAATTTACCTCGAATATCAATACCAAGATGTCGGTATTGAAGAAAAAAAAGAGTTTGGAAGTGTAGTTAGTAGAAAGACTATAAATTTATTACATACTGTTAAAGATACACTTGTTATCAGAAATAGAGATGTAAGATTCGAACAATTTACACTTGAAATTACTCAAAGCCCATTATAATAAACGATCTTTAAATTTATGTAAACCTTATTTAAGCCTTTTATTGTTCCAATAAGAGGCTTTTTATTTACAAATTAATTTTTTACTCATACAATGAAAATCTCTTTCCTAAACTTTTTTCTTTTTAACCTTTTTTTATTATTAATACTTTCATGTACAAAAAATCAAACAAAAACCAACTGGATATCCTTAATTTCCGACGATAATTTAGAAAGCTGGAATACCAAAGGAGGAACTGCATCTTATACGATTAAAAATGGTATAATTACAGGAACTACTGTAGCAGATTCACCAAACACCTTCTTATGTACAAATACCATATACGATAACTTTATATTCGAAATAGAATTTAAGGTAGATCCCTCAATGAACTCTGGTATTCAAATCAGAAGTAACACACTCCCTTCTTATAAAGAGGGCATTGTTCATGGTTATCAAGTAGAAATTGATCCATCTAAAAGAGCTTGGAGTGGCGGTATTTATGACGAAAAAAGAAGAAAATGGTTACATCCCTTAAAGAATAATGAGAAAGCACAACAAGCATTCAAGCAGAATAAATGGAACCATTACAGAGTCGAAGCGATTGCCGATACGATTAAAACATGGATAAATGGAGTTCCTGCTTCCTATTTAATAGATGATAAAGACACTTCAGGTTTTATTGGTTTACAAGTACATGGAATTGGAAAACATAAAGAAAAGCTAGGAAAACAAATTATGTGGAAAAATGCCAGAATATTAACCACAGATTTGGCTAAATTTTCTAAAAAATCTCCACTAAAACCAATAATCACTAAAAACCATTTAACCTTTCAAGAAAAAAGATCTGGTTGGCAAATGCTTTGGGATGGAAAAACGACCAAAGGGTGGCGAGGTGCTAAACTCGATAAATTTCCGGAACAAGGATGGTCTATAGAAAATGGAGAATTAATTGTAGCTGAGACCGGTGGAGCAGAATCTGCCGCTGGTGGAGATATTGTAACGGTAAAAAATTATAGCAATTTTGAATTAAAAGTAGATTTTAAACTGACTCCTGGAGCTAACAGTGGAATAAAATATTACGTAGATACAGAAATTAACAAAGGACCAGGTTCTTCCATTGGTTTGGAATATCAAATTTTAGATGATGAATTGCACGAAGACGCTAAAAGAGGTTCTCATGAAGGAAGTAGAACAGTTTGTTCATTGTACGATTTAATCAAAGCAAACCCTGTAAAGCCATTACAATCTATTGGAGAATGGAATACAGCTTACATTAAATCTATAGATAATCATATAGAACATTGGCTAAACGATGTAAAAGTTTTAGAATATGAACGAGGAAGTAACGAGTTTTTACAATTAGTTGCAGAAAGTAAATATAAAAAATGGCCAAATTTTGGCCTTTTAGAAAAAGGTCAGATTTTATTACAAGATCATGGAGACAAAGTATCTTTTAGAAATATAAAAATTAAAGTACCAAAAACTAAAAAGAGAAAAAATGAAAACTAGTAGAAGAGATTTTTTAAAAAAAACAGCAACAGCTGCTGTTGGAGTAGGTTTAGTAGGTACAGCCAATGCAATGACAGCAAAGAGTTATAAAAATATAATTGGTGCTAACGATAGAATCAATATTGCCATTCAAGGTCTAGGACGTCGCTATTTTGGTTTTATAGATGCCATTGCAGCCAAAGATAATAACGTTCGTTTACAGTACTTGTGTGATGTGATGCCAAAGCAAATTACGAAAGCCCAAGAACGGGTAGGCAAAAAAATTGACTATAAAATAAAAACAGAAGAAGACTTTAGAAAGATTTTAGAAGATAAGAAAGTTGATGCTGTTTTTTTAGCAACTCCAGACCATTGGCATACTCCAGGAGCAATAATGGCAATGCAGGCTGGCAAGCACGTATATGTAGAAAAGCCTTGTAGTCATAACCCATATGAAAATGAATTGATTGTTGCCGCTCAAAAGAAGTATGGAAAAGTAGTACAGATGGGAAATCAACAAAGGTCTTCACTGCAAAGTCAAGAAATTATTTCAGAAATTCATAATGGAGTTATTGGAGAGGTATATAAAGCCATTGCTTTTTACTCAAACCGTAGAGGCAAGGTTCCAGTTCCTGTAAAATCCTCTGTTCCAGAAGGATTGAACTGGGATTTATTTCAAGGTCCATCACCAAGAAAAGAGTATATGCACGATACTTGGAACTACAATTGGCACTGGTATGGTTGGGATTTTGGTACAGCAGAAATGGGGAATAATGCTACGCACGAATTGGATATTGCACGTTGGGCATTAGATGTAAAATATCCAGAATATGTAGATGTCTGTGCAGGTAAAAGACAGTTCAAAGATGATGGTTGGGAAATGTATGATCAAATGGAAGCTACCTTTACATTTGCTAACGACAGACACATTATTTGGGATGGAGATAGTAGAAATGCGTATAAGAAATATGGAAGGGGTAGAGGTACTATTATTTACGGATCAAAAGGTTTGGTAATGGTAGATAGAGGAGGTTATGAATTGTATGATTTAAAAGGGAATTTAGTTAAAGAACAAAAATCAAGTGGTTCAGAAGGAGGCCTAGCGTTAGGTGGTGGAGGTAATTTAACTACAAGACACGTAACAAATTTTTTCGATGCAATTAGAGGCAAAGCAGCATTAACTTCTTCAATAGAAGTAGGAGCTATTTCTCAAATGCTAACACATTACGCAAATATTTCCTACAGAATAAATAAGGGCTTTGATATAGATGAGAAATCTGGGAAGATATTTGATAGAGAAGCTATGAAATTGTGGTCTAGAACTTATGAGTCTGGTTGGGAACCAAAAATCTAAAAATTGAAAAGACGTTACTTTATAAAGAGAGCTAGTGTTGGGTCTGTAGGTATTCTTACAATGAACTCTGTATTTGGAAGCATATCAAAAAGGATATCAAGTACCAATAGTTCTTTAAATATTGGTGTAATAGGAACTGGTCAAAGAGGAGTTGGGTTAACCTCTATCATTAATAAAATAGAAGGGATTAATGTTATTGCAGCATCAGATGTAATTCCATTTCGGTTAGAAAAAGGAGTTGCTATGTCAAATGTAAAAGCAAAAGGATATCAAAATTATAAAGCTCTTTTAGACAATAAAAATGTAGATGCTGTAATTGTTGCTACTCCTTTTAGTTCGCATACTAAGATTGCTATTGATGCTTTAGACGCAGGTAAACATGTGTATTGTGAAAAAACTTTAGCGAAAGGTTATGAAGGTATTCAGCAATTAGTTCATAAAACTAGAAGATCAAACACAATTTTTCAAACAGGGCATCAGTACCATAGTTCAAGATTGTATACGCATGTTGTTGATTTAATCAAACAAGGAAAAGTTGGCAATATAGTGGCTTTTGATTGTCAATGGAACAGACATGGAAATTGGCGTAGAAAAGTGCCAAATCCAAGTTTAGAAAAAGCAATCAATTGGAGAATGTATAAAGAATTTTCTGGTGGTTTAACGGCAGAGTTATGTTCGCATCAAATAGATTTTGTCAATTGGGTTTTAAATGAAACCCCTCAGCAAGTTATGGGTGTTGGCGGTGTAGATTATTGGAAAGACGGTAGAGAAACTTATGATAACGTGCATCTAACCTATACTTATGCAAGTGGTGTAAAAGCAAAATTTTCGTGCCTTACCAGTAATGCAAAAGATGGGTATCAAATAAAAGTGTTAGGAGATAAGGGAACATTGATTATCACCAATAAAGATGCTTGGTTTTATCCTGAAGCAAAGAATAGTAAAAAAATAATGGGTGAAGTTGATGGAGTTAGTGGAGCTACAGCAAGATGGGATAAAGAAAAAGGGTATAACATTAACATAGAACATTTAGATCCAAGTAAACAAGCACTATTAGATTTTAAAAGTGCAATTTTTAATAATAAAGTTCCATTATCTAACATTACTACTGGGGCTAAAACTGCAGTTTGTGTGCAAATGGCATTAGATGCGATGTATAATACTAAAATAGTAAAATGGAATAACGATATTTTATATTAGAGTATGAAGTGGAAATGTAACTTCTTTTTTTGTATTGTTTTGATTACAGTTTCGTTTCAATCTCAAACAAAACTACCTCCTTTTTTTGGAGACAATATGGTGTTACAACAAAAAGAAAAAGTGGGTATTTGGGGTAATGATGTTCCTAAGTCAAAAATAAATATTACCACAAGTTGGGGAGAAAAAAAAATTGTTATTACAAGTTCAACCGGAAATTGGAAAACATCTATTCAAACTAAAAAAGCATCTTTTACTCCAGAAACTATTAAAATACAAGGTAGTACCACAGTAACTCTAAAAAATGTTTTAATTGGAGAGGTTTGGTTTTGCTCAGGGCAATCCAATATGGAAATGCCCTTAGGAGGCTTAAGGAAATCTAAAGTTTTAAACGCTCAGAAATATATTGATATCGCCAATAACAAAAATATTCGTTTGTTTAACACGCCTAGAATTGCAAGTGTTCTCCCTAGTTCTAGTGTCAAAGGAAAATGGGAGATATCCAACATAGAAGCAGCAAAAAAAATTAGTGCTATAGGATATATTTTTGCAGTAGAATTATACCAAAAATTGAATGTACCCATAGGGATTATTGAAGCTTCCTGGGGAGGTACTAGAATTGAAAGTTGGATTCCTAAGGGAGTTTTAGAAAAGTACGATAGAATACACTTTTTTGAGAAATTGCCAAGAGAAGAAAAAAAACAAAAGAAACCTTCTTTTTTATACAATGGGATGATTCATCCGTTTCAAAATTATACAATAAAAGGAGTTCTATGGTATCAAGGAGAGTCTAATAGAACACAACCGAAACCATATAAAAATTACATGAAAGATTTGATCTTTTCTTGGCGTTCGCAATGGAAAAATGATAAACTTCCATTTTATGTTGTACAAATTGCACCTTACGACTATACAAAATATAAAAGAGGAACTATATTTAGACCCAATTTAATAAGAGAAGCCCAGCTACAAATTGCCCAAGAAATCAAAAATACAGGAATAGTAGTAACTACTGATGTTGGGGACTGTAATGACATTCATCCCTCAAAAAAAGAAATTGTTGCAAAACGTTTATCCAATTGGGCTTTATCCAATCAGTACAAGTTTAAAAAACGTTCCTTTAGAGGAGCAGAATTAAAATCTTTTAAAATAAAAGACAGGAAACTAAATCTTCAATTTCAATTTTACAATAAAGATTATTTTTTACAAACCAAAAACGTAAAAGGATTTACAATCGCTGGAGTAGATAAGGTTTTTTATCCTGCAGACGTTATTATTGATAAAAAGGGGAAACACATTATTTTATCAAATGAAAATGTAAAAAAGCCAGTTGCTATGAGATATGGTTTTGAAGCATGTTTTGAAAGTAACCTTCAAACAAAATCTGGGTTACCTATTGCTGTTTTTAGAACAGACCGATGGGAAGAGTAATGCACTTTTCTGTATTTTCACTTCTTTTTCAGGATACGACAGGATAGCACTGACTTATTTAAAGAGTAATTTTATCACTTTAAAAATTAAACCAAGAAATAAATAATACTTTAACAAATTAAGATATGTTTAAAAATAGTTTTTTACTAACAATACTTTGTGTGCTCTATGGTGTAAACACTATAAATGCTCAACAAAAAACAGCTTCAGAAAAACCGAATATCATCTTTATTTTAACTGATGATCAACGTTTTGATGCAATCGGTTACGTAGGAAATAAATTTGTACAAACTCCAGAAATGGATGAATTAGCAACATCAGGAACTTATTTTAATACTGCTATTGTTACAACACCAATTTGTGCAGCAAGTAGAACAAGTCTTTTAACCGGTTTGTATGAAAGATCTCATAATTTTAATTTCCAAACAGGTAATGTAAGAGATGAGTATATGGATAATTCCTATCCAAGATTATTAAAAGATAGTGGCTATTATACAGGTTTTTACGGAAAATATGGAACAAGATATAATCATTTAGACAAGCAGTTTGATGAATATGAATCTTACGACAGAAATAATAGATTTAAAGATAGAAGAGGGTATTACTACAAAACCTTAGGTAAAGATACAGTTCATTTAACACGTTATACAGGTCAAAAAGCACTAGACTTTTTAGACAAAAATGCAAGCGGAGATAAACCTTTTTGTTTATCATTAAGTTTTAGTGCACCGCATGCTCATGATGGCGCTCCAAAGCAATATTTTTGGCAAGAACCTTTAGATGCAATGCTAGAAGAAACTACCATTCCAGATCCAGAATTGGGTGATGAAAAATATTTCTTAGCACAACCTAAAATCGTAAGAGACGGTTTTAATAGACTCCGTTGGACATGGAGATACGATACTCCAGAGAAATACCAACACAGTTTAAAAGGATATTATAGAATGATTTCTGGAATCGATTTAGAAATCAAAAAAATACGTCAAAAATTAAAAGAAAAAGGGCAAGATAAAAACACAGTGATCATCGTAATGGGTGATAATGGATACTTCTTAGGAGAACGCCAATTTGCAGGAAAATGGTTAATGTATGACAACTCAATTAGAGTACCATTAATTGTTTTTGACCCACGTGTTAAACAACATCAAGACATAGATGATATGGTCTTAAATATTGATGTGCCGCAGACAATTTTAGATTTAGCAGGCATTCAAGCTCCTAAAACTTGGCAAGGTAAAAGTTTAATGCCTTTGGTAAAACAAGAGAAAAAATCTATTGAAAGAGATACTGTTTTAATTGAGCACATTTGGGATTTTAGTAAAATTCCTCCTAGTGAAGGAGTACGTACGAAAAATTGGAAATACTTTAGATACGTAAACGATAAAACTATTGAAGAATTATACAATTTAGAAAAAGATCCTCAAGAGATTAAAAATTTAGTAGGAAAAAGAAAATACAGAAAAGTTTTAGCAAATCTTCGTGCAAAAACAGATGAGTTAATCAAAAATAATAGCAACGAATACAGAGCTGCACCAACAGATTTAACAGTAGAGTTAATTAGAGCTCCGGAAAGCGATGTAAAAGTATACGATTTAAAACCAGAATTTGGTTGGACAGTACCTTTGGGTGCAAAATACCAAGGAGCATATCAACTATTAGTGGCTTCTAATAAAGCAACTATAGATGCTAATAATGGTAATGTTTGGGATAGTAAACGAGTAGCATCATCAAAATCTACAGACGTAGAATATGGAGGCAAAGCTTTAGAAGTTGGTAAAACTTATTTCTGGAAAGTTAGAATTTGGGACGAAGCAAATCGATTAGTAGACTATTCTAAACCTCAGAAATTTACTACTGGTAAAAGTGATAGTTATATTATTTCTACAGAAAATAAATTTGAAACTACTAAAGTAAAACCTAAGAAGTTTAAAAAAAGAGGCGACTTCTACTTTATAGATTTTGGTAAAGCTGCTTTTGCTACAATGGATTTTACTTACAAAGCAAAAACTCCTCATACCATTACTGTTAGAGTAGGAGAAATGATTGATGATAAAGGAAATGTAAGAAGAGTTGTTCCTAAAAGAAGTAATATTCGTTATCAAGAAATAAAGGTTGATGTAAAACCAGGTCAAACAAAATATCAAATTCAAGTTCAAACTGATGAGAGAAATACAAGACCTAACAAAGCAGTGCCTTTACCAGACGGTTTCCCTCCATTAGTACCTTTTAGATATGCAGAAATTGAAGGTTTTGAAGGAGAATTAAGTGCAGAAGACTTTACACAATTGGCTTTCCATACCTATTGGGATGAAGAAGCTAGTAGTTTTAAAAGCAATGATAAAATCTTAAACCAAGTTTGGGATTTATGTAAATACTCTATCAAAGCAACAACTTTTAATGGGTTGTATGTAGATGGAGATAGAGAGCGTATTCCATACGAAGCTGATGCGTATTTGAATCAACTAAGCCACTACACTACAGATAGAGAGTTTGCCATGGCTAGAAGAACGATTGAGTACTTCATGAAAAATCCAACTTGGCCAACAGAATGGCAACAACATGTGCCTTTGTTAATTTATGCAGACTACATGTATACTGGTAATACCGAATTAATAGCGCGTTATTATGAGCCATTAAAACATAAATCTTTGTTCGAATTATCTAACGAAGATGGACTAATCACTTCTACAAAGGTAGATGCAGTATTCATGACAAAATTAGGTTTTCCAGAAGGATATAGAAAACCCTTAACAGATATTGTAGATTGGCCAGGGAAAAACTTTGCAGGAAGCAAAACGAAAGGAGAACGTGATGGATTTGTATTTAAACCATACAGTACAGTTATCAATGCTTTCTTTTACGAGAATATGAAAATTATGGCAGAGTTTGCTAAACTTTTAGGAAAAACTCAAGAAGCTTTAGATTTTGAATATAGAGCAGCCAAAGTTAAAAAAGCAGTTAACGAGCAAATGTTTGATAAAGAAAGAGGTGTGTATGTAGATGGAATTGGTACAGATCATGCTTCATTGCATGCTAATATGATGCCTTTAGCTTTTAATTTAGTGCCAGAAGAACATTTTGAATCTGTTGTAAATTTTGTAAAATCTAGAGGAATGGCTTGTAGTGTTTATGGAGCTCAATTTTTAATGGACGGTTTATACAACGCAGGAGAAGCAGATTATGCCTTAGAGTTATTGGCAAGTAAAGCCAAAAGAAGCTGGTATAATATGATAAGAGCCGGTTCTACAATTTCTTTAGAGGCTTGGGATTATGAATATAAAATCAACTTAGATTGGAATCATGCTTGGGGTGCAGTTCCCGCAAATGTAATCCCTAGAGGATTGTGGGGGATCAAACCCAAAACACCAGGTTTTGGTATTGCTACGATTAAACCTCAAATGAGTAATTTAAAAAATAGTGAAATTACTGTTCCTACTGTTAGAGGTGCTATAAAAGCAACGTATACATATAATGGAAAAAGGTTACAAACTTACGAGATTGAAATCCCAGGAAATATGGTCGCAGAGTTTTCTTTAAATGGAGCAGAAGGAAAAGAATTTATTCATAACGGAAAAAGTGTCCCTTCTGCATTTAAGGTAGTTAGATTAACACCAGGTAAACATACCATTCAGTTAAAAATAAATTCTTTTTAATTTTTTTTACAAAATTTTTGTAAAGAGTCACAACAAATACAGATGTAATAAAAGGCAGTTTTTAAACTGCCTTTTTTATTTATAACATGTACTTTATGTTATAAATAAGTAAAAACTGTTTTTTTAACTAAATTTAGCATATGAAAAAAGTATTGATTTTTATTTTTTTGGTAACCCTATGGTCAATAAGTAATGCACAAAATGAACTTATTGTAACATTAAAAGAATCAAGTAAAGTTACAAAAGATAATGAAGGAGGATTATTTTTTGTAGGTACAAAGAATGTAAATTATAAATTTGGACAAAGAATATCACCACATGGAGATTGCGTAGATGTAGTTAAAGGTTATGCCTTTGTAACTTGGTATAAAGGAGGTATGGATCAGCGTAATTTAATGTTATCCAGAAAAAATTTAAATGTAGAGAACTCGTCTTGGGTAACTATAGAGTTTCCTCACAAACACGTGGGTCAATCAGGAGAAATTTTAAAAGGAACTGGAATTAGAGGAGACTCTCATAATACTGCTGCAATTGGAGTAAGCACTATAGACAATACCATTCATATTATATATGATATGCACGCGTATGCTAAATCTAGTTTACCAAACGATTTTTTCAACTATTCAGTATCTAAAAAAGAGATGGCTTTTGTTCCTGATGCTGAGTTTACTATTGATATTTTTAATGCAAAACGTAACTATCTAAAATCAGGTCAAGATTATGAAAGGATGACCTATCCTATGATTCATAGAGCAGATGATGGAAGTTTAATAGCAAGATATAGAAAAGGAGGTTCTGGGAATGGAGATATTTTATTGGCTCATTATAATGGTACTTCTTGGACCAACAATTGGATATATCATGAGGGTACTTTACCATTGCCAAATAGAAATAATATGTATGGAGGAGAACGCTTTTTACATGGTAAATTTTATGCTGGTTTTTCTATAAGATATTCAACAAATAACAGTACCAGTACTAGTAATGGCTATTCGTTAAATAGTGGTTTGTATTTTGCATACACAAATGGAATCCCAAAAAATAATTCTGTACAATGGTTTGATGTTAATGATCAACCAATTAGATTACCCATAAAAAACAACGAAGATCCTACAAAAGATCCTGTACAAATAAGCCAACCTGGAGACGATTTTGGTACAGCTACACTTCCAAGGTCATCATCTGACCCAGCTTGGACGGTTACTGATAATGGAGCAATTCATTTTGTACAACGTGTTGACAATAGAAATGTGCATTATTATAAGAAAGCAAGTGATGCCAATTTCTCTAAAAATGTTGGAGGATTAATTCCAAACCCAAGCACAAGAGGGGAAATCTATAGCTATAAAAACCATGTGTTTATGGTAGAGATTGTTGGTGGAAAAGTTATTGTTAAAAGTACTTTAGAAGGGAAAAACAATTGGGAAATCATCTACTCAGGTCAAGAAACAACGGTGTATAAACATTTCGACGCTTTTGTTGAGAGTGATAAACTGTATGTGTATTTGATGGAAGATACCCAAAACAATATCGTTGGTGTGGGAGATAAACGACCAATATATTTTCAAGAATTTGATTTAACTGAATCTACAATTCAACAAGATCCAACACCTGTGGTTGTTTTAGAAGCAGAGAGTTTTACTACTGCTTCTAACGATATTACTATTGGTACAAGTACTACAGCTTCAAAAGGCAAGTACATAGATGCTTTTGCTAGTAATCAATTTTTAGAATATAAATTTGATATCTCTCAAGCCGCTAATTATGATATTGTAATTCATATAGCAGTTAGAAATAAAGAGGATTCTATGATGGATGTAGCCATTAATGATCAACTATTTAGCAACTTTTTAGTAACTAAAACTGGCGACTGGAATATTTATGGCGAAAACAAAATCGAAAATGTAAGTTTACATAAAGGAGAAAACACCATAAAATTGACACAAAAGCGCTCTTTATCTAGCGAACCAGATAAAATAGAAATCTTTTCAAAAAAAGCTTTAAGTACAAGCAGTTTTAATGAAAAAGATGTTGCTATTTATCCAAATCCAAGTAATGGGATTTTTACGATACATACATTATTACACAATGTAAACTACAGACTGTTTAATATACAAGGTAGAGTTTTAGAACAAGGAGTTATTAAAAACAATAAACTAGACTTTTCAAAAAAATCTCGAGGCGTTTATATATTGCGTTTAAGGTCAAAAAATAATACTACTTTTATAAAGCGAATAATTATAGAATAAAAATAGAACAATCAAAACTTCAGCACCATGAGTAAAAATGTAAAAACCCTTTTTTTAATTGTATTCATAGTGTTTTTTTATGCATGTAACTCAAACAAAAATGTAAAAATTAAAGGAGAGTTAAAAAAGTGGCATAGAATTACATTAAGTTTCGAAGGTCCAGAAACATCTGAATTAGCTAAAGAAAATCCTTTTTTAAACTATCGATTGGATGTAACCTTTACAAATGGAGAAGAAGAGTTTGTTATTCCCGGGTTTTATGCAGCGGACGGCAATGCTGCCAATACGAGTAGTAATGAAGGAAATATTTGGCAAGTACGTTTTACTCCTAATAAAACTGGAAATTGGAAGTATAAAGTTGCTTTTAAAAAGGGAGAAAATATAGCGGTTTCAAATGCTACTTTAAATGCAAAAAGTGCAGGTTATTTCGATGGAGCTGAAGGTTCTTTTGACATTGATGCATCAGATAAACAAGGAAAAGACAATAGAGCCAAGGGGAAACTACAATATGTAGGAGAATCCTATTTAAGGTTTGCAGAAACCAATCAATACTTTATAAAATTAGGAGTAGACGCACCTGAAAACTTATTGGCATACACAGATTTTGATGTTTCTACAAATGTGCTTGGACTTCAAAAAAAATGGGAGCCTCATACAAAAGACTTTGAAGAAGCTGCAACACCGTTTTTATGGGCAGAAAATAAAGGAAAAAACTTATTAGGAGCAATCAATTATTTATCAAACGAGAGTTTAAATGTTTTCTCTTTTTTAACCTTTAATGTAGATGGTGACGATAGAAATGTTTTTCCACATCTATTAAAAGTTCCTGTTGCTGAATACGAAACTTATGCTAGTAATAAAAAAAATATTGAAGCTTGGGAGACTATGTTTCACAAAACACGTTTTGATGTTTCTAAACTAGCACAATGGGAACGTATTTTCGAATATGCAGAAACCAAAGGCATGTTTTTGCATTTTAAAACCCACGAAACAGAAACCGACCATTTGATGGATCAAGGTGTTTTTGGCATCGAAGGAAAATTGTATTACAGAGAACTCATTGCCAGATTTGGTCATCATTTGTCTATGAATTGGAATTTAGGCGAAGAGAACGATCAACCAATAGAAGAGGTGAAAAAAGTAGCGAATTATGTACATCAATTAGATCCGTATAAAAGTCATTTGGTTATTCATACGTTTCCAAATAAAGATGCAAGGTATCAGTATTTTATAGGTGATCAAACTCCACTAACTGGAGCCTCTCTTCAACTAAGTCACGAACATTTTAATGATGTACATCCAAGAGTCTTAAAATGGAAGGGAAAATCGAATGCTACTGCAAAAAAATGGGCAATTGCGGTAGATGAACCAGGAAAAGCAAAAATTGCCTTATTACCAGATGATGAAGATCCCGAACACAATTACGCTAGAGGAAGAGCCATGTATGGTACTTTATTCGCTGGGGGTTTTGGTGTAGAATGGTATTTTGGATATGCAAGCCCAAACTCAGATTTAACTTGCCAGGACTTTAAGAGTCGCGATTTATTTTGGAAACAAAATAAACATGCTTTAAACTTCTTTAATAATTTTATCCCTTTTTGGGAAATGCAACCTAAAGATGAATTGATTACTTCAAAATCTATTGCGTATTGTTTGGCAAAAGAACATGAAGTGTATGCTATGTACTCAGAATCAAATTCAAGTGGACTTTCAATCAATCTAGGTAATACCGGAAAGCAATACACAGTAAAATGGTTTGACCCAAGAAATGGGGGTGCACTTCAAACTGGTTCTAAAACTATACTAAAAGCAACTGGCGTTGTTTCTTTAGGAATTCCTCCATCAGAGCTAAATAAAGATTGGTTAATATTGCTTCAACTAAAAAAGTAAATTTTATACCCTAAATTAATTTTATAAACGAAAACTAATTAATTCAACCTAAACAGAAAACTGGAATGATAGGACAACTTGGGTTGGAGGAGTAGTTTCTACAAGTTTTGATGCTGTTACTATAAAAGCAGGTTATAAGGTTGATATTGTTCAAGATCAAACAGCTGTAATCTCTTAAATTACAGCTTAAGGCTCTAATGCAGAATTAAAGATTAGAGAAAATGCGAGATTAATAGTGGCTAGTGCACTTACAATCTCAAGACCTGAAAATGGAGTTCGATTTTTTGGAGAACAAGGAGCTGGTAAAATAGGAAAAATTACCTATAGTTCTGTAACAACTAATAAAAAAGTAGTTATCTATAAAAGACTAACATCTGGTAAATGGTTTTTACTATTATTTCCTAAAGAGCGTTACGAATCACAAGTCATTCCCGTAGGAATCAACGTTTCAGAAGAAACTGAATACACAATTAGTTTAGATGTTACGAACTTACCAAAAGGATACAAAGTATTCTTAGAAGATCGCTTGACAAACACCTTCACAAGATTAGACGAAGCAAGTTCAGAGTATACAGCAACACTATCAGGAGCAACAGAAGGACGTTTCTTTATCCATACAAAAGCTTCGCTACTAAGTGCAGAAAGCCAAACATTAAGTGGTGTTAACGTATTCAATAACGCCTTTACCCTACACGTAGTTGGCTTAGCTCAAGGAGCAGCCACAGTAAGTTTATACAATATGTTAGGCAAAGAAGTATACCAACACTCATTTGTTGCAAAATCAGTAGACAAGATCCATTTACCAAGATTAGCAAAAGGCGTATATATTGTAAAGTTACATACAGCAAAAGGATCTTTGAGTAAGAAAATCGTTTTAGACTAATCTATCACTAAACTTTTTAAGACATAACATAATGAAAAAACATACAAACAATATACAAGACATTACTCGTAAAGAAGCTATAAAAAAGATTGGTAATTACGGTAAATACGCAGCTTTAACTGCATTAGGCACCTATATGATTTTAAACCCACAAAAATCACAGGCACAAAGTCCAGAACAGCCAGGTACAGGTTTTTAAATAAAAG
>Ga0209555_10001117_pt1 | contig 21245 bp, 16 predicted proteins | sample SaaInl85LU_5_DNA_FD_184643 | JGI IMG/M metagenome (GOLD analysis project Ga0209555, IMG submission 184643) | Marine microbial communities from expanding oxygen minimum zones in the Saanich Inlet - ESP_85LU_5_DNA (SPAdes) (version 2) | ecosystem: Environmental > Aquatic > Marine > Intertidal... | reverse complement strand
ATTAACAGCGGAATCATCAATACAAAGCCGCCACCGAGCAGGGCAATATAGACCCACCAGAGATGTTGTTTGGCGATACCGAGCTGCTCCACCAGCAGGGATGGCACTACGACAAAAGCCGCCATCAACAGCAGATGGAGGGTAAAAATACTGAAATTAAGGCGCAATAAGTTGGGCTCTGCGACCACGCTGCGCAGCTGACTGAGATCGGCGCGCACTTCGCGGTTGGCGCTGCTCTGCAAGGGTTTGGGCACGGCCAAAAGAAACAGTGCAAGGCCGCATAGAGCGAGTGCGGCGGTGGCCCAAAACACCCACGCCATACCGCCGGCAGCGGCCAGCAGCGGCCCTGCAACCATGGCCAACATAAACGACAGGCCAATACTGCCACCGATAGCCGCCATCGCTTTGGAGCGATTCTCGTCGCTAGTCAGGTCGCTCACAAGCGCCATCGTAGTACTGGCGATTGCGCCACTACCCTGCAGCAACCGGCCAATAAATAAACCCCAGACAGAGTCTGACAGCGCCGCGACGGCACTGCCCAATATGAAAACGAGTAGCCCGCCAACGATCACTGGGCGGCGCCCAATGCGATCGGAGAGCAGCCCGAGAGGAATCTGCAGCAAAGCTTGGGTTAATCCGTAAGCGCCGATAACTAGACCCAGCCAAAACGGAGAAGCACCTTGGTAGTCGTCAATATAGAGCGCCAATACCGGCAACACCATGAAAAGGCCGAGCATGCGCGAAGCGTAAAGGCCTGCGAGCGAGGCGACCACGCGCGCATCTAATTTGGCAAAACCTGCTTGGCTCATACAGAGGGCCTTGGTAAAGGGGTCGTATTGTCGACAGCAATTGGGCTGTTCCAGTAGTAGTCAGCCAACTCTGCCAAAGGCGCCTAGTTTACCAGTGGCCGAGGATCTGACAAGCTCCCATCAAGCGACAGTTAACTTTGCGATTGGCGCTGCTAACCCCCTATAATGAGCCGTTGCTTTTTTTGCCCAAGCAGCGCAAATACCCCGTGAAACAAACAGCGGTTTACAGCCCATTCACCAGCGATAAAGAGCACTCTATGGACACCATTCAGGTACGCGGTGCGCGCACCCACAATCTCAAAAATATTGATTTGGATCTGCCGCGCGACAAGCTGATTGTCATTACTGGGCTGTCTGGCTCAGGAAAATCCTCGCTCGCTTTTGACACGCTGTACGCCGAGGGACAGCGTCGCTATGTCGAGTCGCTCTCGACCTATGCGCGCCAATTTTTGTCAATGATGGAAAAACCCGATGTTGATCATATCGAGGGGTTATCACCGGCTATCTCGATAGAGCAGAAATCCACTTCGCACAACCCGCGTTCTACAGTGGGCACTATCACAGAAATTTACGACTACTTGCGTTTGCTGTTTGCCCGCGCCGGCGAGCCGCGCTGCCCCGACCACGGCCAGCCGCTCAATGCGCAGACGGTCAGCCAGATGGTTGACCAAGTGTTAGCACTGCCCGAAGGCAGCAAGGTGATGCTGTTGGCACCGGTAATTAAGGACCGCAAAGGCGAGCACTTGCACCTGTTTGACAATTTGCGCCGCCAAGGATTTATTCGTGCCCGCATTGACGGCGTGGTCTGCGATCTCGATGAGGCGCCGGCACTGAATAAAAAAACCAAACATACTATCGAAGTGGTAGTCGACCGCTTCAAGGTCAAAGAGGAGCTTAAACTGCGCCTTGCCGAGTCGTTCGAGACCGCCCTCAATCTGGCCGAAGGGATAGCGCTGATCAGCTTTATGGATGGCGACCAGCCCGATCAAATATTCTCTGCCAAGTTTGCCTGCCCGCAGTGTAACTACAGCCTCACCGAGCTGGAGCCACGGTTGTTCTCGTTTAACAACCCAGCCGGCGCTTGCCCCACTTGCGATGGCTTGGGTCAACACCAGTATTTTGATGTCGACCGGGTTATCCAGCATCCCGAATCGTCGATTTCTGAGGGTGCAATTCGGGGCTGGGATCGCCGCTCGCTGTTCTACTTTAATATGGTCAGCTCGCTGGCCGAACACTACGGATTTGATATCGACACACCGTGGCAGAAGCTCAGCGGCGCCCACCAACAACTGATTCTATTTGGCAGCGAGCAGGAGGAGATCACTTTTAACTACGTCAATGAGCGCGGCACAGTGTTCCGCCGCAAACACTCGTTTGAAGGCGTGTTGAACAATATGCAGCGCCGCTACCGCGATACTGACTCGCAGTCGGTACGCGATGATCTCGCCAAATATCTGACCACTTCAAGCTGTCCCGATTGTGAAGGCACACGCCTCAAACCGGCAGCGCGGGCGGTCTATGTCGACAATAAACGCATTGAAGACCTAGTGCTGCTGCCGGTTGGCCAGTGCTGCGATTACTTTGAGGCGCTCGACCTGACTGGCCGACAGGGAAAAATTGCCGAGAAAATTGTCAAAGAAATCAGTGCTCGGCTGCGTTTTTTGGTCGATGTCGGCCTCAACTATTTAAGCCTTGAACGCAGTGCTGATACGCTCTCGGGTGGTGAAGCACAACGTATTCGCCTGGCCAGCCAAATTGGCGCCGGTTTGGTCGGAGTTATGTATATTCTCGACGAACCCTCAATCGGGCTCCACCAGCGCGATAACGAACGCCTGTTGGCCACACTCACCCGACTGCGCGATATGGGCAATACAGTGATTGTTGTCGAACACGATGAGGATGCTATCCGCGCAGCTGACCACATCGTCGATATTGGCCCAGGTGCCGGCGTGCACGGTGGTGAGGTCGTCGCCCAAGGTGACAGCGCAGCCATCCAAACGACACCGGGGTCGGTGACTGGCCAATTCCTCTCGGGTGAACGCGGCATTCGGCTGCCAGAGCAGCGCCACAAACCCGGTAAAGAGTGGATTAAAGTTAACGGCGCAACTGGCAACAACCTGCAAAAAGTGAACCTAAAACTGCCAATTGGGCTGTTTACCTGCGTCACTGGTGTATCGGGCTCGGGCAAGTCTACCTTGATCAATGAGACGCTCTACCCCGCTGCTGCCACAGCGCTCAATAAAGCCACCACACTAAAGTCAGCGCCCCATAAAACGATTACCGGCCTCGAGCTGCTGGACAAGTGTATCGATATTGATCAGAGCCCGATCGGCCGCACGCCGCGCTCTAACCCAGCCACCTATACCGGCATCTTTACCCCTATCCGCGAACTGTTTGCCGGTACTCAAGAGGCGCGCTCGCGCGGCTATACGCCGGGGCGGTTCAGTTTTAATGTCAAAGGTGGCCGCTGCGAGGCTTGCCAGGGCGATGGTGTCACCAAAGTTGAGATGCACTTTTTGCCGGATATCTATGTCGCCTGCGACGTCTGCCAGGGCAAACGTTACAACCGCGAAACACTCGATGTCACCTATAAAGCCAAAAACATCCATCAGATACTGGATATGACCATTGAAGACGCCCGCGAATTCTTCGATGCCGTCCCCTCGATTGCCCGCAAGCTGCAAACTCTTATCGATGTCGGCCTCTCCTATATTAAGCTCGGCCAATCGGCCACTACGCTCTCGGGTGGTGAAGCGCAGCGGATTAAACTCTCTCGCGAGCTGTCTAAGCGCGATACCGGCAAAACCCTCTATATCCTCGACGAGCCGACCACCGGCCTGCATTTTCACGATATCGAACAGCTCTTGGCGGTACTCCACAGGCTGCGCGACCACGGCAACACTGTGGTGGTGATTGAGCACAATTTGGATGTCATAAAAACCGCCGACCACATTGTCGATCTCGGCCCCGAGGGAGGATCCGGTGGTGGCCAAATACTGGCAGCCGGCACCCCCGAAGAGATTGCGGCGGTGACAGAATCGCACACCGGAAGGTTCCTTAAACCCCTCTTAAAATAGGGTATTTGAATGCTGGGGGTGCGACAATTTGTCGCATTCCCGGCACTGCCCTGCTCTCTTAAAATAGCGGCCAATTTAGACATCTACGCTATTTAAAGGAGCACCATGAAGCCGTTTATTCAGCTTACTCTAGCCGTTGCCATCTCTCAGCTAGCGACAACTGCCGCCGCCGATCACAGCCACAGCGAGCGACAAAACGGCGAAATAAACGACATCGTTGTCTCCAGCCCGCTAATGCCGATGCCGCACAGCGATCACACGCTCAACCAAGAGAGTCTCAAGCAGCGTCAAGTTGCCGCCAGTGACAGCGCCGCACTGCTCAACAAATTGCCCGGTATTTCTAGCAGCAGCGCCGGCGGCGTCTCGAGCCTGCCGCAGCTGCGCGGACTCGGGGATGATCGGGTAAAAATAGAACTGGATGGCGTCAGCCTGATTTCGGCGTGCGGCAATCATATGAACCCCCCGCTCTCCTACACCGATCCCAGCCAGATTGACGAGCTGGCAGTCTTTGTCGGCGTAACACCGGTAGCTGTGGGTGGCGACAGCATTGCCGGTACCATTGTCGTGCGTAGCGCAACGCCCGAATTTGCTAAAACTGAACAATGGATCAACAGCGGCAGTGTGAGCAGCTACTACCGCAGCAACGGCGACGGACACGGCTTCAATGTCGGTGTCACTGCCGCCAACCGAACATTTGCTGTGCGCTACGAGGGCAGCGTCGCTACAGCCAATAACTACCGCTCGGCAGAGGGTTTTAAAGCCCCAGGCATTGCCGCTAGTGACCGCGGTTTTCTGGCTGCAGATGAGGTGGGCTCTACTGCCTTTGAAAGCCACAACCACGCGCTGCGCATAGACACCAACGGCGACCAACATCGCTTTGGCTTGGATATCGGCTATCAGCACATACCCTTTCAGGGTTTTGCCAACCAGCGCATGGATATGCTCGACAACACCAGTTATCGCGCTGCGCTGCGCCACAGTGGCGACTACAGTTGGGGCAGTGTCAACAGCCGCCTCTACTGGGAGAACACCGAACATCTGATGAACTTTGGGCCCGACAAACAATACCTCTTCGGCACTGCCAGCGGTATGCCAATGGAAACTGAGGGTACCAGCCTCGGTCTGGCTGTCGATATCGACTATCAACTCAGCGCTGAGCAGATATTGCGCTACGGTGTTGAACTGCAACGCTACCAGCTAGACGACTGGTGGGAAGCCTCTGGTGGCATGATGATGGCACCCGATACCTTTTGGAATATCCGCGATGGCCAGCGCGATCGCAATGCCCTGTTTGCCGAGCTGCAGAGCCGCCATAGCCAACAGCTAAGCAGCTTAGTTGGCCTGCGTTTCGAACGGGTGACCAGCTCCGCGGATGAGGTGCAGGGTTACAACGCTATGTACGCCAGCGATGCATCAACTTTCAATAGTCTCGATCGCACGCAAAGCGACGACAACATCGACTTGAGTGCCCAGCTGACTTACATCATCGCCCCCGGCAGTGAGATCGATTTGGGTGCCGCGCGCAAAGTGCGTTCACCCAATCTCTATGAACGCTACAGCTGGAGCCGTAATGGCATGGCAATGCGCATGATCAATACCGTCGGTGATGGCAATGGCTACACCGGCAATGTCAATTTAACACCTGAAACAGCGTACTCAGTGACTGCCGATTGGCGCTGGTTTGACAGCGAAAAACAGCAGTGGGCACTCACTGTGTCGCCCTTTTATACCCTGATCGACGACTATATCGACGCCACCTTGTGCACTGCACCTAGCTGCGACAACAGCGGCGACTTCCGCTATCTGCAATACGCCAATGAGGATGCCCGCCTTTGGGGCTTAGATATCTCTGCACAGCGCGATCTTGGCGGTGAAAAACTTGGCCATTGGGAGGTCAGCGCTGCTCTGAGTTATATCAATGCTGAGCGCCGCGACGATGGCGACACGCTCTACAACACTTTGCCACTGTCGGCTCAGCTGACCCTCACCCAACACTGGGGCGATTGGACCAACAGTGTCGAGTGGCAACTGGTGGCGGCCAAAGATGACGGCTCACTGCTGCGCAACGAAATAGAGACCGCCGGTTACGGCCTAGTTACTCTGCGCAGCTCGTGGAGCCAAAGCAAACTTCGGTTGGATGTGGGCGTTGAGAACCTCTTCGACCAAAGCTATGCGCTCGCTCAAGGGGGTGCCTATACCGGCCAGGGTGCCACCATGAGTGCCAGCGGTGTAGCGTGGGGCGTTGCGCTACCCGGCCCAGGCCGCTCGCTCTATTTGGCGGCCAACTACAGCTGGTAAGCGCGGCGACGCTCTAAATAGTCGGCGACGATGGCATCCATCGGCGCCGACTCATAGGGGCGCAGCCCACCCAAAGCAATATACTTCTTGCCGCGCCCGACGATATCGCCCTGCTCGACGATAGCAAAATTAAAGATCACTTGGCCGCGGCGACCTTCAACACTAATAGTTGCCTCTTGCATCTCTAATTGCGGAGCACTGAAGTCAAAGTGGTCCAGTTCAAAATCCATCCCCTCATACATCACTAACGGCCGCTCGGGGTTGATCATCACCTGCTGTTGCTGCAGCAGAGGCATTAAAATAGCGGGGAAATTCTGGCCAGAAAAGCTCACATAAGCGGCTACTAGCTGATTAATCATGGTCGATTCACGACTGCACTCGCCGCTAGTAGTGGCACTCATAGCAAGTTTTTCGCGGCTGTCGATCAGCTCAATGTGTTGCTCGCCATCCGCGGTTGTTTGCGCCACCGAAAGTGGGCTGTCTGCTGCGACCGCTGCAGAAAAGTTAAATGCCATACTGCGATAGAGGCCAAACTGATTGAGAATAAGTCCAAACAGCAGATCCCCAGGAACCACAAAACGGCGGTTATCAGCATCGTGTAGAGGGTTAAAATCGTTGGCGTAGTGCTTGGCAAAGTGGCTGCCTTGTGCAGCGCTAATCAACCAGCGATGTTCGCTATCGGTGGTGTAAAAATCGTCAAAATTAATCACGGCAAGTCAGCCTCCAACTCTTCACTCAAATCTAAAGGCTCGTACTCTTCACCGACCAGCTCTTCGTCCCAGTTAATCCCAACCAGCACCACATCGCCGTGCAGACCGGGCAACCAGTCATCGAGAAATTCTTCGAGATCTATTGCCACAGGTGCGTAAACCGCCCACTCACCATTGCAAAGAGCCTCTGCCAGACGCCGATCAGACCAGAACGGCATTACCTCTACTTCGGTGCTGCGCTCGGAGTCGACTAGCGCCCAGTCGCCCTCAGATGTAGCCAGCCCCCAGACAACCCCGGACTCTATCGCCTCGACGACAAAACGATCTAGGTTCTCTTCGTAATCGTCTGCTAAAGGCTGCAATGGTTCATTCATAAAATTTGGCTCGGCAGTAAATAAAGCGGCATTTTACCCTGTATTGCTCAGAGATATTAGCCGCTATCTCACGGTTGAGTTCTGCTACTCTAGAGCGGTGAGCCACTCTGGGCACAACTAACAACAATAACTCAGACACGAGGTAAGCCAATGCAACTCGAAAAATCTCTTCTAGAAGATCTTGCGCTGTTAATGCAGTTCCCAGACAGCACCGGCTTGGCCGGCCTAAAAGTACACAGCGATGCCAGCGGTGAGAGTATTGCTGCGGCACAACGACTCCACAGCAAAGGTTTAACCACCCAGAGTGATGGCGGCTACTTAACGCCGTTTGGTCATGAAGCGCGCGAGCTCGGCGATAAACTGCTGGCAATTCTCAGCTAGCGGCCAAGCGCCGATAGTAACTGCGCAGCCATCCGTAAGCGCAGACACCCACCAAAACGTTGGCACTGGCACTGGCGACAAACAGGCCGCTAATACTTAGCTCGGTTTGCAGTAGCCACGCCAGTGGCAGATAGACACCAATAACCCGCGCGACTGAAATGACTGTCGCCGGCAGCGGGCGGCCGAGCCCGTTGAAGGAGGCGTTGGCTGCCATTACCAAGCCGTAGCAGCCGTAACTGATTGGAACGATGCGCAAATAGCTGATAGCTACTGCGGCGGTCTCTGGTGCACTAGTGAAGGCCGCGACTAGCCACGGTGCCAGCACATAGAGCAACGCGGCGATCACCAAACCAATAGCCAGCGCATAACGCACCGACCAGCGCAAAGATTGCTGCAGGCGGTCATAAGCAGCCGCGCCGAGATTCTGCCCACAAAAACCACCAATCACCGCCGAGAGGGCGTAAAAGGCGATTAGAGCTAAGGGTTCTATTCGCACCGCGATACCAAACCCGGCCACAGCGTAGTCACCGTAACTGGCGATCATCACCAACACCAAACCGCTGGCAAAGGGAATAATCATATTGGTGGCCATCGCCGGAACACCAATATGTGAAATTTCGCGCAAAGATTGACGTAATGGCGCCAGCTCAGCAAACGGGTTAACCAATAACTTTTGGCCGACAAAGTAGCGCAACGCAATGACTACACCGATAGCGCGCGACAGTAGTGTGGCCCAAGCGGCACCCTGTAGTTCTAGGCGCGGCGCGCCGAGCAGACCAAAAATTAGAATCGGATCGAGAGCAATATTTACCACTGCGCCGGCAATCATCAGTTTGCCAACCAGTGAGGCATCGCCCATAGCGCGCATAATAGAAGTCGCTACCATCGGCACCACCATGGCAAAAGTACCCCACAGCCACAGCACCATGTAGTCGCTGATCAGCGGCAGTAGTTCGCGGCTGGCACCTAGCATCAGAAATAGTGGCTCGAGAAAATAGAGCCCGGCTGCGGTCACCAGCAGAGATATTCCTGTGGCAACGAGTAGACAATCGCTAATCAGACGCTTGGCGCGCAACTTGTCACCGCGGCCAATAGCTCGCGCTACACACGAGGAGGCCGCGGCGCCCAGGCCAATGGCGATACTGCTAACCATCATTGCCACTGGAAAAGTAAAACTCATCGCCGCCAGCTCTTGCACGCCGAGCTGGGCCACAAAAAAGGTATCCACAGCGTTGTACGACATCAGCGCAAAGATGCCCGCAATCATCGGCAGCGAGAGTTTAAACAGCAACTTGCCGACGTCGCCCTCGACCAAACGAGCATTGAGTGCCTGGAGTTCTGCCATAGATTATCTGCTTTTCGAAACGCTGCGGTTGCTCTGTAAGCCGGCGAGTATAGCGGTTTATCGGCCGCGCTGTCGTGCTAACATGGCCGCAGTAATCTGCCGTATAACCGCGGTCTAAGTAAGGCGCAATGAGCATACCCGTGAACACAACCACAACTAACAGCCGCGTTAACATTGCTGATATGAGCAGTAATTTGCAGCGCCTCTCTGCGATTCGCGCCGTGGTATTAGCTGGGCAGTTCTCCGCCCTGCTCTACTTTAGCGCTGTGCGGCCACTCGGCCTGCCGACCGCAGAGCTGGGACTGCTGCTACTTGTATTTGCCTTAATCACTCTACAGGGCTGGTGGCGCCAGTGGCGCAGCGCTATCAGCAGTCGCGAGTTTTTCGCCAATCTGATGGCCGATTGTACTCTCTTCACGCTGCTGCTCTACTTTAGTGGCGGCGCTTCAAACCCGTTTATCTCTTACTATTTGATCCCTATCACCATCGCCGCGATCACCTTATCCGGGCGGCTCACCGCTGCAATCACGCTGTTTGCCCTGCTCAGTTACAGTGTGCTGCTGGAGGTTTATGTCCCCATAGAGGCACTCTCTATCTCATCGCACAGCGGCCACCCGGCCCATGCCGTCCAGGGTGGCGCTAACCTGCACATTATTGGTATGTGGGTTAACTTTGCGCTTAGCGCATCCATTATTGGTTACTATATTTCGCGTATGGCTGCGACTGTGCGCGAGCAGCAGAAACGCCTCGAACAACAGCGCGCCGATCAACTGCGCAGCGACCAGCTCAATGCCATTGGGCTATTAGCGGCAGGGACTGCGCACGAGCTGGGAACCCCGCTAAACACCCTGCATATTGTTCTCGATGAACTGCGCGAGCTCGGCGCAACCCCAGCACCCAGCGACATTGATCTTCTCAGCCAGCAAGTGGCCCAATGCCAACATATTCTGCGCAGTTTGGTAGATACAGCGCGCCAAGCCACTGACCCTTCGGCACACTGCGTAGCGGTCGCTGCGCACTTAGATAAACTAGTTGAACGCTGGCAACTACTGCGCCCTGGAGTGACTGTGGCCTGCGAGATCGCTATTGCTGCTGCTCTGCAAGTGCGTATGCACCCGGCTATCGATCAGGCGATTATCAACTTGCTCAATAACGCTGCCGATGCCAGCCCAGAACAGATCTCTATCCGAGCCTCTGAAAGCGACCAGCAGCTTACGATTACTGTGCAGGACCGTGGCCCTGGGATACATTCTAATCTTGTTCAGAACAGCCATGGCTTGGGCATTGGATTGACCTTAACCCAGGCAACCGTGGAACGCTTTGGTGGTCAACTCGAATTGCAAAGTCTCAATGAAGGCGGCAGTTTGGCGCGGCTCATCGTGCCATTAGTTGACGGGGAGTCATCTTGAACTACCTGATAATCGATGATGATCCGGTGTTTAGCCAAGTACTGGCGCGCGCGCTGGAGAGGCGTAATAACTCGGTGGCAATTGCTCACGATGGTAAAGAACTCCAGGCACTGCTAAGCACCACTCGGCGCAGCGAAGTGGAGCGGATAATTTTAGATCTCAAACTCAAACACGAGAGTGGGCTAACTCTGCTGCCGCTGTTACGCGAACAGCTGCCCTCTGCCGAGGTGGTGGTGTTAACCGGTTATTCGAGCATATCGACAGCGGTAGAGGCAATTAAACGCGGGGCGCGCGACTACCTGTGCAAACCGGCTGGTGTTGAAGAGATTGTGGCCGCATTTAGCGGCCAGCCGACCAATGGCGCCACAAGTGTAGGAGAGCTAGACACACTGCCTTCTGTGGAGCGGCTAGAGTGGGAGCATATTCAGCGTGTATTAACCGAACAGCAGGGCAATGTGTCCGCGACTGCCAGAGCACTGGGCATGCATCGGCGCACTCTGCAGCGCAAACTGGCCAAACGACCGGTGCGCCGCTAAGCCATGCGATTAGGCAGTCAGGTTTGCCGCCATGAAATTCTGTACTGTACCGATCTCATGCTCTAACACTGTAAAGCGCTCTTCGCGCTCCCAAAGGTCTGCCATGTGCGCAGGCAGATCGGGCTCTTTATCATAACCTGCAGCGTGTACCGCATCAGCAAATTTGGCCGGGTGTGCAGTGGCTAGTGTCACCATTGGGGTAGTGCTGTTAGCGCGACATGCGCGCGCCGCCGCAAGGCCAATGGCTGTGTGCGGGTCGAGCAGGTAACCACTGTCAGCCCAGACTTGGCGGATAGTCTCCACCATACCGGCGTCGTCGGTGCGGTAGCTACTGAACAGTTCACGCGCCTTAGCTAGCGCTTCTTCGCTCAAATTCATATGGCCCGCTTTGGCCTCTGCCATCAGCGCGGCAATTTTATCGCCATCGCGATCGTAGAGATCGAACAGCAGGCGCTCGAAGTTACTCGAGATCATGATGTCCATACTCGGCGCCAAGCTCTGCTGCAGATCGTGAGTAGTGTGGTCATTGGCACTGATGCAGCGGTGTAGAATGTCATTTTGATTAGTGGCTATCACCAGCTGTTCTACTGGCAAACCCATGCGCTGAGCGAGATAGCCGGCAAAAATATCACCAAAGTTGCCGGTCGGCACCGAAAATGAGACGGGGCGCTGCGGCGCACCCAGCGCTAAACCGGCCCAAAAATAATAGACAATCTGCGCCATAATACGCGCCCAGTTAATCGAGTTAACGGCAGCTAATTGGCGTCCTTCGGGCAGGAAAGATTGGTCGGCAAAGCTCGCTTTAACCATGTTCTGACAGTCGTCGAAGTTACCGTGCAAAGCAATATTGTGGACATTGTCGGCGAGTACTGTAGTCATCTGGCGGCGCTGTACAGCAGAGACGCGGTTGTGCGGATGAAGGATAAAGATATCCAAGTTTTTGCACTGTTTACAGCCTTCAATCGCAGCTGAGCCGGTATCCCCAGAGGTCGCCCCCATAATGACTACACGCTGATCGCGCTTGGCCAAAATGTAGTCGAGTAGATTGCCCAAAAATTGCAGAGCAAAGTCTTTAAACGCCAGTGTTGGACCGTGAAAGAGCTCTAAAATCCACTCGTTGTGGCCACTCTGCACTAAAGGTGCGATCGCCTCATGACGGAAACTGCTGTATGAGCGATCAATTAGCTCTTTCAGATCGGCCTCGGGGATCTCGCCATCGACAAACGGCGCTATCACCTTGAGAGCTAGCTCGGGATAACTTAAACCACTCCAACTCGCTATCTCTTCGCGGCTGAACTTGGGCAGCGTCTCTGGAACAAACAGGCCGCCATCGGGTGCCAAGCCGGTCATCACGACTTCTTCAAAGCTGTGCGGTGCGGTGGCACCGCGGGTGCTGATAAATTTCATTTACTGGTCCAGGTGTTCTACGCGGATGGAGGTGACCGTGTCGCGCACTGTATCGAGCGCCTCAATAGCGGCCACCGCCCCTTCGAGCTGCTGCTCTTTGGTGACATCAGTGAGAATTATAACATTGACGAACTCTTCCCCCGCGGGCTGTTCGCGCTGAATGATCGCCTCAATACTAATCCCCGAGTCACTCATGATTTTAGTGACAGAGGAGAGCACACCGGGCTTATCCAGTGCAGCAAAGCGGATATAAAAAGCCGTATCTATCTGTTCGATCGACAGCATCGGCTGCTCTGCCAACTGGGCAACCGGCACCCCTAGTGCTGGAGGCCAGTTCTCGGGTTTACAACTTATTCGGCGCGCGACATCGACCAAATCCCCTACCACGGAGGAGGCTGTTGGCAATGCGCCAGCACCAGCACCGGAGTAGAGTGTCGTACCCAACGCATCGGAGTTAACCATAACAGCGTTAAGCACGCCATCAACTCCAGATATCAGGCTAGTGTGCGGCACCAATGTGGGGTGCACGCGCAGTTCAACGCCCTCGGCTGTCTGGCGGGCAATACCCAGGTGCTTAATTTTGTAGCCCAGCTCGTCAGCATAGGCGACATCGAGTGGTTCTAATTTAGTAATACCTTCGCTGTAAAGACCCTCCAAAGAGAGCGGCAGTGCAAAACCGAGCGAGGCGAGGATAACGAGTTTATGAGCAGCATCAATGCCCTCGATATCAAAAGTGGGATCGGCTTCTGCGTAGCCTTTTGCTTGAGCGTCGGCCAGCAGTTGATCAAAAGGCGTGCCTTTGGCCGCCATTTCCGAAAGTATAAAGTTAGTGGTGCCATTGATAATGCCGGCAATCCAGTTGATGTTGTTGCCAGCCAAACCCTCGCGCAGGGCTTTAATAATCGGAATACCGCCGGCCACGGCCGCCTCGTAACCCACCATCACTCCCGCTTTGGCTGCGGCGGCAAAAATTTCACCACCGTGTTCCGCAATAAGAGCTTTGTTGGCAGTTACCACATGTTTGCCATTGGCAATAGCACCCATCACCAAGTCATAGGCAACCGTAGTGCCGCCAATCAACTCGACAACAACATCGATTTCTAGGTTGGCCGGCACAGCAAAAATATCGGCATTGACGTCTATATCCTGCGTATCGCAGGCTGGATTGGGACGCCTTGCACCGATTTGAGTGACAATAATTTCACACTGCGCACGGCTGGCTATCAGTTCTGCGTTATCGCGCAACAAATTGACGGTGCCACTGCCGACAGTACCGAGACCACACACACCTACGTTAATTTTACGCAAGGTAACTCCCTGAATGGACAAGAAAAAGGGCGACAACATTACTCACCGTTATAGCCCCTGTCAAACCCGCTTGTGGACGATTTGGCTAGTCGAGACCTAGCATGGCGGCAAACGACGCTGCCGGCTGATAGCCGGGCACCATTGAGCCATCTTCCATAACGATCGCTGGGGTGCCATTGACCCCCATCAACCCACCCATGGCAAAATGTGCCGCCACTGGGTTGTCAGGGCAAACATTGCTGGGGAGCTTTTCGCCCGCTTTGAGTGCCGTCAGCGCGGCATTGGGATCATCAGCGCACCAAGCGGTAGCTATTTTTCGGTAAGAGTCAGAGCCAATACCGGCGCGCGGGTAAGCGAGATAGCGCACCTCAATCCCGTAGCCCAACAACTCGTCGAGTTCGCGGTGCAACTTGCGACAGTAGCCGCAATCGATATCGGTAAATACCGTCATCACTGCGCGACTAGGACTATCAGGGCGGTAGATGATCATATTGCTGGGGTCGATGGCAGCGAGTTTTACAGCGCGCTCAGCGTTGAGCCGCACAGCAGCCACATCGACAAAACTATCCTGCTCTATTCGGAACAATGATCCATCAAAAAAGTGCCCGCCATCCGCTGAAACATACAGCACCGGGCCATTGACTACTTGCACCTCATAAAGACCGTCGACCGGTGCGGGACCGATGATTTTCAATTCGAGATCGGGGCGCACAGACGCGATACCTGAGGTAATCGCATTGCGCTGCTCTGTATTAAGAGGCAGCGCGGCCGTGGTCTGAACGAGCAAAAAACCGGCCAAAAGAGAAAACAACAGTTTCAAGGTAGCACCTCAATTGCCCCGCGGTTGCAGGGAGTGAATAGACAGGAATGCCAGTTTACTCGTCCGCGACGAGAAGTCTAGGCCGCATCACAGTTGAATTTTAAGCCTATTGCGCAACCTGCTTGGAACTCAACACTTTGACTTGTTGGCCCTCGCGCAAACGCTCTGCTCCGCGCACAATAACTTGATCGCCCGGCCTGATTGTCATTGGCCCTAGTGGCTGCACGGCAACATAGTCATCTTGACCAAATCCTAATTTGACCGGCATCTTAATCACTTTTTGCTGGTCATCTAGCAGTGCGATGGAGCTCTCTCCTTCGCGCAAAATCAGTGCATCGCGCGGTACTGTCAGCGCCTGCTGCGGGGTGCCGCGGGCGAGTAACACACGCACCGGTTCACCCACTACCCAGCGCTCACCACCCAACTTTACCCGCACTTCAATCAAACGGGAGACTCTATCAGCAACCGCCACTACTCGGCTGACCGTGGCCAGCTGTTCAAAGTTCTCGCCACTAGCCAGCACTTGCGCACCAGTCTTGGTGTAACGCAGAGTCGCTGCGGGGGCAAATACCGCACCTTCGAGTTCTGTGGTGCTAACCAACCGCCCCGCTGACTGCCCTGCAGTGACATACTCTCCGGTCTCTACCAAGCGCTCGGCGACAACCCCGGCAAATGGCGCAACAACATCGCAGCGCTCAAGAGCTAGGTCAGTTTTGGCCAGCTGCACTTGAGCGGCGATAAGCTGCTGTTCGATCACCTTGCGATCAGCATGCAAGCGATCGAGCTCTTGCTGGGAACTACTGTCGCGCTCACGTAGCTGCGATAGGCGTTGCAACTGTTTGTCTAAATAATTTTGCTGAGCCTGCAGGCGGGCTGTTTCCGTAGTATCGAGCTGTCGCTGCAGGTTGAGGTCGGCCCTATCTAGACGCAGCATTGGCTCTCCCTCCTGCAACAGAGCACCTAGCTCAGCGCTCCAAACTACGCGGCCCGAACTTTGCGCAGCCACCTCAGCGTCGAAACGACTCATTACGCTCCCGATCGCTGTATAGGCCGGCGCCACATCGCGCAGTGTCACACGGCTCGCCTCGACTGCCGGCAGCGATTGCGCCGCGCTGCTTTGCACTCCAGCCATTAGCCCCCAAAATAGCGCACCAAGGACCATCAAACGCGGCGATTTTTTTTGCTCTATCAATAAGGACCACATAATTTTCTCTCAGGATTCATCTGTAGCTGGATTGGCCTGCTCACCTAAACGCAGCAGGGCCGGCAGCAGCAATAGGGTAAACAGCGCGCTGACACTCATACCGCCGACAATGACCGCGGCCATGCCACGATAGATTATTGAACCGGCACCGGGCATTAACAGTAGCGGCAACATTCCAAATAGACTGGTTAGAGTACTCATAAAAATGGGCCGCAAACGCAGCAGAAGCGCGCTTTCGACCGCTGTGCGACGGCTGGCTCCATCGCGTTCGGCCTGGCGTGTCTGGTGGACTAACAAAATAGCATTGTTGACCACCAAGCCGAGCAAGATCACAAAACCGATCATAGTTAACAAATCGAGCGGGGCGAAACTAAACAAGTTGAGTAGCTGCAGCGTTAAGATCGAACCGACCATTGCCAACGGCAGCGCAACAATAACTAATAAACCATCGCGCAATGAGCGAAACAGCGCACTAATGAGTAATAACAGTACCAATAGTGCGACTAAAAAGTTGCTGCCCAGTGTCGCGGTGGCGCGCTGCAAATCATCGGCTGAGCCTCCGTAGGCAACCGTGCCATCACTGGGCATCAGCTCGGCAATAGCCGGCTCTACTTGGTTTTTAAGAATCTCCAGCGCATGCTCCAGGGTCATTGCTGGCGGTGGAACCACCTCGAGAATTTTAGTCCGGCGGCTATCTATCCTGACGATGGTGTTGGGGCCAACAGCGCGGTTTATCTCCACAAGCTCGCTGAGCGGCAGTACACCGGCCGCGGGGGTCGCCAAGGGTAGTTGAGAGAACTGGTCGGGGTTATCCCAGACTCGGCTGCGCAATAAAATATCGACCTGGTGCTCACCGTCGAAATAATTACCGACAAACAGCCCATCACCTAGCGCCCGAGTCACTAAACTCAGATCGCTGCGCGACCACCCCGCTTCATGAACACGACTATCGCGAGGGCGCAGGCGCAATTCGGGGTCTGAGTCGACTAGCTCTGCCAGCGGGCGCACTTGGACGCCGGGCATGACTTGCTCTAGAACTTGCTTAGCTTTCATGGCGGCAGCACTGGTCGCGTCGGAGTCGCGACCTTGAATATACATCGGTATGCCGCGCACACCACCAAATGCCCCGAACAGATCATCTTGACGAACAAATGCCTGCAGATCGGGGATATCTGCAACGATATCGCGGCGTACAATCTCTTGTAACTCTTCAACTCGGTTTTGATCGACCGCTCTCACCCCGAGGCGGCCACCTTGGCCATAGATAAGAATGTAGTAGTTTTTCAGAGCGGGCTGTTTCTCCCCGCTCATATACGGTGCAAGTCGTTGTTCGAGCACGGCCACTACATCGCGCTCTAATGAACCTTTGGAGGCACCTGGCGGCAGCCGAAATACGGCGTCGATGGCATCCCGTTTGACCGGTGGTAGGTAGTCGCGTTCGGGTAGCAGTGTCACTGTCACGGCAATGGGTAGAAGACTGAGCAGCGCGATTAATCGATAGCGCTGTTTTGGCGTCTCAGTAAGGCCGAGAATAATATCGGTCATTTTGCGCCACAAGGGGGCAAAGTGGTCAGACGCCGGTGCGCCATCTAACCAATAGCGGGTAGCTAACGGAACCAGAGTCACAGCAATTAGCAGCGATACCGTGACTGCTACCGCGATAGTTAACGCCAAGTCACCAAACATTTGGCCCTCGACCTCCTGCATAAAAAGTACCGGTAAAAAAATAATCACCGTGGTAGCCGTTGAAGCAAGCAGCGCCCCCCAAACACGGCCAGCACCCTCTAGGGCGGCATTGTCGGCACCTATACCGCGCTCGCGCTGGCGGACAATGCTCTCCAAAACAACAATGGCGGCATCCACCACCATGCCAACAGCAAAGGCTAAACCGGCCAAGGAGATCACATTGAGTGTGCGGCCAGTCAACTTGAGAACAATAAAGGTACTCAGTAAAGATAGCGGAATCGCCGCAGCAACGATCAGCGTGGCATGCCAGCGTCGGAAAAACAGCCACAGCCCGCCAATCGCCAGCAGCACGCCTATCACTAGATTACTCGACACCAACTGTATTGCGCGATGAATAAACACCGAGGGATCAAACGATTGAACAATGCGCAGCCCCTGCGGCTCGAGGGTTTCAATATTGAGTTTGGCAATGCGGCGTTTAACCTCGGCCAAAGTGGAAAGCAGATTGGCCTCGGGCCTGCGATTCACCATAAAGCCGATGGCGGGGTTGCCGTTCTGCCGGAAGATACCGACATCATCAGGTACTTCCATCAAAATAGCGGCGATATCGTTGAGATAAACGGGCCGGCCATCGCGCCAATCAACAACCATCTTGCCCAGCTCTTCTAGCTCATAACGGCCCTCCAGGCGCAACATATAGCGGCGCCGGCCAACGTCGACGAACCCGCCGGCGCTATCGTTCGAGGCGCCTATCAGAGCGGCCACTCTGGGAATTTCAATGCCCAATTGAGCCGTGGCATAGGGGTCAAATTCAACAATAAGTCGCTCTTTGTAACGACCGCCTGAACCCAACTCAACTCCGGAGACACCGGGTACAGCTTCAATCAACGGTTCTATTTGAGAATCCATTAACGGCAGGTAACTTTCGATATCGGCGTTATTACCCTCTAAGCGCTGCAAAAAAAACCAGCTCAACAGAGGGGCTGAACCGCCGGCGCCGCCGAGATGCACTGTCGGCGGTTTAACATTGCGCGGCAGCGCTGGGAGCCGATTGAGTCGGCTTATCACCTCAATCAGTGACTGCTGCATATCGGTGCCAAGCGCAAAAGTCAGTGTCACTCGCGCCCTGCCCGCAGCGGCGCGGCCGTTCATTTCGACAACACCGGATAGCCCCTCGAGAACCTCTTCTATCGGCTCGATCAGTTCTGCCTCTACCTCGCGTGGTGAGGCAGCGCGCCAGTCGGCCTGCACAGTGATAATAGGATCGTCGATATTGGGAAAAAGCTGTACGGGCAGATTGGCCAGGCTCACTATTCCAAGCAGCACAATTAATACCACAGCCACTAAAATGGCAGCAGGGTTAGCGAGTGCAGCGTGAGTGATTTTCATAGAGGCTCTTAACGACAACTGGGGAAAACGGGCAGCGAGAATTTTACAGGGGTTATTGTGCGCCGATTTGACGCAACAAAAAAGCGACCCTAAGGTCGCCTTGACGTGCGCACGGACTATGCATTAAGCCTTAGATAGCTTCTTGACCTGTTTCGCCTGTGCGGATACGAATTACCTCTTCTAAATTGGTAATAAATATTTTGCCATCACCAATTTTTCCGGTCGCTGCAGATTTTGTAACCGCTTCGACGACACTGTCGACAAGGTCATCGCCAATCGCAATTTCCAGCTTCACCTTGGGCAGAAAATCCACCACATACTCTGCTCCGCGGTAGAGTTCTGTGTGGCCTTTCTGACGACCAAAACCTTTTACTTCGCTGACAGTAATGCCCTGAACACCGATATCGGCAAGCGCTTCGCGCACATCATCGAGCTTAAACGGTTTGATAACAGCAGTAATCAATTTCATGGTTGACCTTTAGTTTTTCAGTTCCAGGCTAGAGTTTATGCAAACCCGCAACAAACAACAACTGCTTCAATAGAACGAAAAAAACCGGCCGCAATCACTGCGGCCGGTTTTATACACCCTTTTGTTGGTCGGCTGTTATTTGCCAGCGACAAACTCGGGGTAGGCATCAATACCGCATTCAGAGATATCTACACCTTCGTACTCCTCTTGTTCAGAGACTCGAATGCCCACAGTCGCTTTGAGAATCATCCAAACGATGCCGCTGGTGACAAAGGTCCATGCAAAGATGGTCACAATACCTAGCAGCTGGCCAGATAGCGTTGCCGAATCGTTACCCGACAGGCAGACCGCCAACAGACCCCAGATACCGGCAACACCGTGTACTGAGATAGCACCGACAGGATCATCGATACGTACTTTATCCATCAGCAGTACCGAGAAAACAACAATCAAACCACCAACAGCACCGACGAGAGTTGCCGAGAGCGCATCCCAAGCCAATGGCTCAGCAGTGATCGACACCAAGCCGGCTAAGGCTCCGTTAACCGCCATAGTCAGATCCGCTTTGCCGAACTTGAAATGCGCGACGATCAGTGCCGCCAGCAAGCCACCGCAGGCTGCGGCGTTGGTGTTAACAAACACATCTGCCACGGCGTTAGCTTCGCCAATATCAGAAACTTTAAGCTCTGAGCCGCCGTTAAAGCCGAACCAACCCATCCATAAGATGAACATACCAATTGCCGCGAGCGGCATGTTGGCACCGGGGATAGCTTTTACGCTGCCATCTTTGCCGTACTTACCTTTGCGAGCACCCAGCAGCAGTACCCCTGAGAGTGCTGCAGCAGCACCACACAAATGCACAACACCAGAGCCGGCGAAGTCTTGGAAACCAGCCGCGTCAAGGAAACCGCCGCCCCATTTCCACATACCTTGCATCGGGTAAATAAAGCCAGTCATCACTACTGCGAAAGCTAAGAACGCCCATAACTTCATGCGCTCAGCAACCGCACCAGAGACAATCGACATCGCCGTGGCAACAAATACCACTTGGAAGAAGAAGTCGGAGGCACCTGAGTAGTATGTATCGCCATTACTGGCCAGCACTTCTTCAGCAGTCGCATTGGCAATAGAGTTGCCAAACCAGGCATCTGGCAAGAAGCCAGCAGCACTGCCACCGTACATAATGGTGTAACCCATCAGTAGATACATGGTGCAAGCAATCGCAAACAAAGCGACGTTTTTAGTCAGGATTTCGGTGGTGTTCTTACTGCGCACCAGGCCGGCTTCGAGCATGGCAAAACCGGCTGCCATCCACATAACTAATGCACCGGAGACCAAAAAATAAAAGGTATCCAGCGCGTATTTGACTTCAATGATATCGGGACTCATTTAGATCTCTCCTTAGGCTGTGGTTATACCGCTTCCGCGCCGGTTTCACCGGTGCGGATGCGGACAACTTCTTCGAGCGACGAGATAAAGATCTTGCCGTCACCAATTTTGCCGGTGCGCGCAGCTTCGCTGATCGCCTCAACTGCCTGATCAACCATGCCGTCATCCAGAGCAATTTCCAGCTTAACTTTAGGCAGGAAGTCGACTACGTATTCAGCGCCGCGATAGAGCTCAGTGTGGCCTTTTTGGCGACCGAAACCTTTCACTTCACTGACGGTCACTCCGGTGACGCCCATCTCGCTGAGGGCCTCGCGGACCTCATCGAGCTTGAACGGCTTAATAACTGCTGTAATTAATTTCATTAGCGTTCTCCTTAACTGACTGGACTTACAGTGACTTAGATAGGGTGAATACCACGCTACCGTCGCACAGGTCGTCACCACCAAAGCACTCATCCGTGCTGAGATCGGTGTCGATATAAGAGAGGCTGAGGTCTAAACCTTCGAATGAGGTGCTGACACCGATGGAGTAATCCATGTAGTCAGGTGTGCCAAAAGCGTCTTCATCATCAATAGCGTTATCGCCCAAGTGCAGATCTAAGCTGTAGCTTTCGCTCAACGCATAGCTGTAATCC
>Ga0209555_10001112_pt1 | contig 21282 bp, 17 predicted proteins | sample SaaInl85LU_5_DNA_FD_184643 | JGI IMG/M metagenome (GOLD analysis project Ga0209555, IMG submission 184643) | Marine microbial communities from expanding oxygen minimum zones in the Saanich Inlet - ESP_85LU_5_DNA (SPAdes) (version 2) | ecosystem: Environmental > Aquatic > Marine > Intertidal... | reverse complement strand
TAACTCGATATTTCATTGGAAAATTAGAAACTGTGGTTGCGCCAAAATTTTCTACTTGGACAGTTATTCCCGATAATCCGCTAACACAGGCACTACTAGTTGGACTTATCAATGCAGAAATACCTCCATCTAGAGGTAAAACACAGTTTAACAGTCCTCCTGCATAAAATTGAGCATCAGCTCTTCTCCCAACATTATTTTGCGAGTTAGATTTTATAGCAGCGACAGAGAACCATTGTCCTAATGTTGGGTCAGTAATTGGGATTTGAAATGAGGTAGCGCTTGTTCTACCTACAGAATCCATATACTTGTTTCCTAATACATACACTTCGTATTCGTCTGCTCCGGTAACTGCCGTCCAACTTACCTCCATAAATGTAGGGCAAACTTGAGTCACTGTTAAGTTAGTAGGAATTCGGATAATAGAAAATGTGTGATCAGATGTATCGCCCAAGCTTCCTCGAATAACTCTTACCATTGCTTTTCCTGTTGCTACATTTGGAACAGCCCAATCTCTATAAGTAGCAGTACCAGCCGAAGTTCCTATGTTTGTCCAATTTGCACCACTATCAATAGAATAGCTCAAAGAAAAATTGCCGTTTGTTCCATACGAATCCCAAAATAATCTTTCTGTAACTCCTGGAACAAATCCTTCACCGCCATTCGGATTAATCAATTCTACATCATCGTAAATGAATTCGTAAGTAACATAATATTTTTGTGGTCCTTGCGGAACAGATAGGCCGTTTACCTTTAATGAATACGTTCCTGCTACAGGATTATTTATTGAAATCTGTTCAACATTATTCAGAGTATCAATCCCTTTGGTTGCTGGGTTATCTATAGTAGTTGCGTTTGGAGTTGGGTCCAATATCCAAGGAAGAAATGTAGTAATTCCAAGTTCTAACTTTGCATCAAGATTATTTACCAAAGCCTTAGTTGCCGAAGTGCTGGCTTCGTAATCATGCCAATAAACCATCACTTTTACTTCGGCCACATTAGCAGGGATTACTATGTTATGTGAATTTGTATTTCCTGTTGTTATCGTGGAATCAAAGTACCTTGTTTGTTCTATCGCTCTAATCGCTCTCAAAGCATTTACTCGTCCAAATCCGTATTTAAAATCTGGGCCAACATTTCCAAAATCATCTGCAGAATTCAAAATAATTGCCTTCATCAAGCCCGATTCTGGTCTTACACCTGATTTGGTTTCGTAAGCGTGATACATCTGTGCTAATACTCCCGATATTCCTGGTGCTGCGGCAGAAGTTCCACTTCCATATGCATAAGTGTTATTAGGGTCTGTGGAGTAATTTCCATTTCCGTGAGCAGCTATGTCTGGTTTTATCCTTCCATCATCTGCAGGACCTCTACTACTAGATGTTGCTAAATTTGTTCCGGTTTCAAGGTTTGCAGTTGCAATTACATTCTTAGCTTGTTTGTGCCCTCCTGTAATATTTCCCCATTGAGTTCCTGCCCCATAACCACAATTGTTATTGTTGGAATTTCCTGCCGAAAATACCTGAATTAATGAAGGGTTTAATCGAATTTCTTGATCCACAGTTCTGGCTAACGATGTATAACCCGCGTTACATCCATTGGAGTAGGAAGAAGAGAAAATCACAGCAGAACTATTCGTGTGTACATTCACTGTATTAGGCAAAGAAGAGGAATATTGTCTTATAATTATATCTGCACCGGTTGCCATTCCTTTCATAGTAGGATCTACATTTCCTGCTCCACCAACAATCCCTGCTACCATATCTCCGTGACTTCCCAAATCTGCAGTTACACCAGGTTGTGTAATTCTTCCAGTAAAATCAATATGAGGACCAACAATACCATCATCATTCACTGCCACAACAACTCCAGTTCCATCGTACTTTCTTCCTCCGTTGTATCTCGTATTAATTGAAGTAGAACGGTGCATGTTTCTAGATAAATCATGCTCTGGCTTTCCTGGTTCCGGAGTTAAATCAATCATTCTTATTCCTTCGTGGTTAAATAATGAAGTAACGTTATTCTTATTCACCACAACGAGAGTTTTCTTAACGAATTCATTTTTAGATTTCACTCGGGAAATATAAGGTTGTAGTTTTTCAATTTGAGATTCAAAATCAAGATCTTGATAAAAACTTATGTATAAAACAACTTCATCTTCTTCAATCGCCCATTCTGGGTAAGGAGTGCTTAGAGCCATATCCGTAATTCTATCGCTATTCAATATCTCCATCACACTTTGTGCACCAAATTTTTCCAAAGAATTTTTGTCAAAATCTTTCGGAAAGGACACTAAATAAGTATTCATGGGAATGTATTCCTGAAATCGAAGTCCTTGAGCCATCATCGCTTCTTTATTTTCTTGACTCGGAATGGAAGCGAATTGAACAAATCGGTAATATCTACCTTCAATAATTGGACGATTTGTTTTTGAGGAAACAAACGATTCAATGTTTATTGGGTAAAATTGAGTCCCATTTTTCAAATCTACTTTTAAAGTAGAAATCTTGTTTTGAGATAATAACGAACTAGATAACAATATGCTAATACAAGCAAAGTATATTTTTTTCATAATTTTTATTTAAAATATCTGACTAAAATTAAGGTTTAATCAAATGAATAGCAAATTTTAAGATTTCTTAATATTCTGTGAAATTTCATTTGTTTTTATATTTAAATTAATTTTCTTGTTAGTTAACCGTTCCCTGTTTAAATCATTCGCAGAAAATCTAACATATTAGGGTTTGTTTCATTATTTTCGTTCTCAATTTCAAACTTACGTTATGATAGAAACAGATATCTTAATAATTGGAGCAGGTCCTACAGGATTGTTCACTGTTTTTGAAGCAGGATTATTAAAACTAAAATGCCATTTAATTGACTCACTTCCGCAAGCGGGAGGTCAGTGCTCAGAAATATATCCAAAGAAACCAATTTACGATATTCCAGCCTACCCAGAGATTTTGGCAGGCGACCTTACCGATAGATTAATGGAACAAATAAAACCATTTAATCCTGGATTTACTTTGGGCGAATCGGCAGTAGATATAGATAAGCAAGAAGATGGTTCATTCATTGTAACAACAAACAGAGGGACAAAACACAAAGCCCCGATTGTTGCCATTGCAGGAGGTTTAGGTGTTTTTGAACCAAGAAAACCACCGATTGAAAATTTATCAAACTTTGAAGACAAAGGAATTGAGTACATTATTAAAGATCCCGAGTTTTACAGAGGAAAAGATGTTGTGATTTCTGGTGGTGGAGATTCAGCTCTTGATTGGGCCTATTTCTTAGCCAATGGAGTTGCAAAAAGTGTTGCACTTGTTCACAGAAGAAATTCTTTTAGAGGACATTTAGATTCTGTTCAAAAAGTGATGGATATGGCCGAAAATGGTCAGTTGAACTTGATAACTGAGGCAGAGGTGATTGGTTTAAATGGTTCTGATTCATTGAATGAAGTTGTGATTAAGCATAAAACTCAGGGAGAAATAAAATTGCCTACAGATCATTGGATTCCATTGTTTGGTTTATCACCAAAACTTGGACCAATTGCAGAATGGGGACTGAATATTTCAAAGAACTCTATTGAGGTTGATACTTTTGATTACAGCACAAATAGAGAAGGGATTTATGCAATTGGAGATGTAAATACTTACCCTGGTAAATTGAAACTTATCTTGTGTGGTTTTCATGAAGCAACTTTGATGGTTCAATCGGCATTTGCAAGAATTCATCCAGATAAAAAGAATGTATTGAAGTATACAACGGTAAACGGAGTAAACGGATTTTAACTAAACTAGAATTGCAATGGAAGATAACATTATAAAAGTTACTGTAATTGATAGGGAAGGAGTGTCTCATGAATTAGAAGCTCCTACTGACATGAATATGAATATGATGGAGGTTTGTAAGTCATACGAATTGCCAGTGGAAGGAACTTGCGGAGGAATGGCGATGTGTGCTTCGTGCCACATGTATGTAGAATCAGATACTATTCTTCCAGAAAAATCTGACGATGAGGAAGATATGCTAGATGAAGCGTTTTTTGTAGATGATGAAAAAAGTAGACTTGGATGTCAGCTTCATATCACATCCGATTTAGATAACTTGATAGTAAAACTTGCACCTGTAGGATAACAGTTTCAGTTATTTTAGTAAGTTTACGAATGACTTTCAAAAAAATAGATAGCCGAATTACTCAAATTGTTTTGAGCGCTTCGGCTTTTTTATTGGTATATGTGGCTTTGTATGCCACAAAACATTATGCCGATTCGGAGTCGGTGAATCATTACTTTATTGTAGAATCTATTTTTACCAATCCCAAAATGGCGTTAGATCATTGGGGAAAACCACTGTTTATTGCTCTTTCTTCTTTATTTTCTTTTTTCGGAGAAAAAGGGGTAATGATTTTTAACGTTTTAATTATGTTAATGTCAGGATATTTTGGAGCGAAATTAGCAAAGAACCTTGGTGCAAAATTTGGTTTTTTTGTACCCATTCTGATATTATTTGCACCTGTTTACTATCCGTTTGCACAGTCTTGTCTTACCGAACCACTATTTGGTTTTGTGGCTGTTTTTTCAGCTTATTTATTTTCTGTCAAAAAGTATAGTTGGGCTACCATTGTCATTTCTTTTATTATTTATTCTCGGTCGGAAGGGATGTTGTTTTTACCAATATATGCAATGGCATTAGGAATAAAAAAACAATGGAAACTCTTGCCATTTTTGTTCACTGGATTTGTTGTCTACGGAATTGTTGGAGTTCTATTGGACAAAGGTTTTTTATGGTATTATTACGACTATCCTTACAGCTCAATAGTTAGTTTTTATGGAACAGGCCCTTTTTGGAATTGGTTCATAAATCACGAATCAATTACTGGACTCCCGTTTTCAGTTCTTATAGCGTTTACATTTTCCACTTTAGTTTTTTGGACGATATTTCATTTCAAAAAATCTTTTCAATCTTCACATTTGGTCTTAATCTATTTGGTGGCTGTTCCTGCCACAATTTATATCTTTGGTCATTCATTTTTGTGGTACAAAGGATGGAGTGCATCTGTTGGTTTACCAAGAATTGTAGGTGGAGTAATTCCGCTTATTGCAGTTTTTTCAGCTGTCGGTTTTAGTGCTTTTATTTCCAAAATACCTCTTGGCATAAAAAGTAAAATCATAGAATTGTTCGCTACCATAATTATTTCGATTTGGATGATTTTGAATACATTTTATGGAAAGTCAAGTGTTATTTTGTCTCAACCGAATGAGATGAATGAATTGATTTTCGAATCGATTGATTGGCTGAATGAGCAAGGATTTCCTCAGGGAAACGAAAATATTGTAGTCTACAAGACTGATTATTTGCTTCATTATGGCGTAAATCCCAAAAAGGAAGATAAATCATTTTTAAGAACGAATATTCATCGAAGAGAAAACCCTCAAGTCGAACTTAATGCGGGAGATTTAATAGTTTGGGATGGGCAAACAACTCCAAACGAAGGTGGAATTTCATTCATGTCTTTGGATACAAATCAACATTTCGAAAAGTTAATCACGTTCAGGCCGGAAAATGAATTTGTGGTGTTGGGCGGAGGTTACTACTACATCACAATTTTCAGACGAAAATAATTTACAAAGGATCTAGTCCTTTTCTGTTAAAAACTAAAAAGTTGAAATTGAATAAAAACGACCATTTTTCTTGTCGGTGGTCCATGTAGTTGGCAGTAAAACTAACTGGCCCCAAAGGACTGTTAAAAACCAAAATACTGGAAACAATATAATTTCTTCTTGTTGCCTTTAGATTGGGTGAAAACTCAGCCATTTTATTATTGTCAATGATATTTGAGTAAGGCAGAAATGCATATCCCTCGAGCCTGAAGTCAAGCAATTTGTAAATGTTGAAAATTTGTTTTACACCAATTGCAGCATAACTATGTGCAGCAAACTGAGGAATGAATTGAGTCTGCGTTTCTGGGATTGGGCTAAACTGTGGAGCAAACAAAACACTGGCCGTATAATTATTAAAAAAATCTTGTTGGGAATGTACTCCTTCCAGTTCAATTCCAAGAGAATATTTCTTACCGAAATTAAAATATTTTTCAAAATTAATTGAATATTGAAACCAGTTATGCTTAATTCTATTTATGGTATCATTAGTTAATAAAGATGTAGAACCAGCTCTGTTAATTTCAATTCCATCTACATAACCAGCTTTTAGTTTCAGTCGACTTCCTTTCTTTGAATAATAGAAGTTATCCAATGAATTAAATTCATATTCTAAATCAAATTTGTTCACAAGAAACTCTGTAATATCCGCTGTGTCTACGGAAAGAAACTGATCCGTTTGGTAGTATTCATTTTCAAATAAACCATTTTTGAAACTGGCAACGAGCTTACCCTTATTGTCAATAGGCAATCCAATACTAATACCAGCAAATGTTTCTTTTTTAATTAAAAAAGAGGGTTTAGTGTCCTCAAAAAAAGTAGAAAAACTTCGGTAGTAATCCCAGCGATTGTAGGTGAGATGAGGCTCTAAGTAGAATGGGAGGTCAAGCGGAAAATCAATTCGAGGAGCAATGTCTAATGAATTGTAAAACCGACCAAAATACAGGTTTCCAGAGGCTGTAAGTGATAAAAATTTATTAATGAATTTGTAATCCAACCCCACATAACCCGTATTGTTAGATTTTGAAGTAAAACTTCCTCCTACTCTAAAATCAAAATCGGGTGTTTTTTTAACCCTTAATTTCAGGGTGTAAGATGAATCTCCAGGTTTCATAGTCAAACTGGGAAACATAAATTCAATTTTGTCATCTGTTATCAATCGAAAAAAACGAGGTCTTAATTCTGCAAGTGAAATTTCTTTATTTTTGTCTTTTAGAGTGCTGATTACGTATTGCTCTTCTCTTTTGTTGAGTCCTTCAATTTCAATGTTTGAAATAGTAATTTGTTTACTTCTAGCTTCGAACAGTTTTTTTCTTTTTACTTTTAATTCATTGGTATCTATTCTAGCAGAAACCAATTTTTTTATGGAATCCATATTTGCAATAGTTTCCTCGTAACCTTTCAATATTGCGATTCGAGTTTTTTCAAATTCAAAAGTTCCAATTGCATCTACTTTAGGTTCAATAATTAAACTATTATCGCAATTGATTTCAATGTTTGATTTTGTCTGAATCATTCCTGTAACTTGCGACAGTAAATCATACTCCTTCGGTTTTTGCCTTGGGGCAGTAACGGAACTTCCTAATATCACATCTGGCAAAAAATCATCATACATTATATCGGCAGGAAAATTATTGTAAAGACCTCCATCCACTAATATTTTATCGTCTACTCGCAACGGTGGAATGTAAAAGGGAAAAGTCATAGAAGCTCTTACAGCTTGAGATAAATTCCCATTACTGAAAACAACTTCTTCATTGGCATCAATATCAGAGGCTATGCATCTAAAAGGAATAAAAAGGCTATCAAAATTGTATCCAGCGATTTTGGAAGCTTGGGAAAACTGCTCAACCATAAAGAAATCGATAAGAGCGGGATCTGTGAAGTTAAGAGGGATTGTAGAAGTTAGCTTAAAATTTTTATCAAAACTAAAAGAAACTATCTCTGCATTTTCAGGACTTTGTTTAAAAAAGAAAGTCAATTTTTTATCAATTTCACCATTGGCAATAGAAAAATATTCTTCCGAAGAAGCCATTTCCATAATTTGCTTTGGTGTGTAGCCAATAGAGTATAAGCCTCCCACTAAAGCTCCTGCAGATGTACCTGTTATATAATCAATTGGTATTCCGTTTTCTTCAAGAGCCATCAAAACTCCAATATGAGCCATTCCTGATGCACCGCCACCACTCATAACTAACCCAACTTTCTGAGAATCTGCCGAAAAACAAAGAAGTGAAAAAAGAAATATGAGCGAATTTTTTTTAATCAAAACGGATTGGAATAATTAGTTCTTGTTTTTTAATCTTCTTTCAAAGTTACATATAATATTAAGGTTCAGAACATGGGTGTAACGAAAACTCAAAAATTTTTATTTTATTCATTCATTTATCTTTCATATCAATAGTTTTTAATTTAATTTTATCGCACCAAAAATAACGAACAATGAGCAAAGACACTGTAATATTTAAGTTAATAGAAGAAGAAAAACACAGACAATTAAACGGAATAGAATTAATTGCATCGGAAAATTTTGTCAGCGATCAAGTGATGCAGGCTATGGGTTCTGTACTAACCAATAAATATGCAGAAGGTTTGCCGGGTAAAAGGTATTATGGTGGATGTGAAGTTGTGGATAAAGTAGAACAGCTTGCTATAGATAGATTAAAAGAATTGTATGGAGCAGAATGGGCAAATGTTCAGCCGCACTCAGGAGCTCAAGCAAATGCAGCAGTAATGCTAGCAATATTAAAACCAGGAGACAAAATTCTTGGCTTTGATTTGTCTCACGGAGGACATTTGACCCATGGATCACCAGTTAATTTTTCCGGAAAATTATATAGCCCTTCATTTTATGGAGTGGAAAAAGAAACTGGACGAATTGATTACGACAAAGTAGAAGAAACAGCAAAAGCCGAACAACCTAAACTTATTATTTGTGGAGCTTCTTCGTATTCAAGAGATTGGGATTATGCTAGATTGAGGTCCATAGCAGATTCTATTGGTGCTTTGTTGTTGGCAGATGTTTCTCACCCTTCGGGATTGATTGCTACAGGATTATTGAACAATCCCTTGCCTCATTGCCACATTGTAACTTCAACTACTCACAAAACATTGAGAGGACCAAGAGGTGGAGTAATCATGATAGGTCAAGATTTTGACAATCCATTTGGATTAAAAACACCAAAGGGAGTTGTAAGAAAAATGTCTTCTTTGTTGGATTCAGGAGTATTTCCTGGAACTCAAGGTGGTCCGTTGGAACATGTAATTGCAGCCAAAGCTGTAGCTTTTGGCGAGGCTCTTCAACCAGAATTTAAGGAATACGGAAAACAAATGATAAAAAATGCTCAAGCAATGGCAGCAGCATTTGTAGAAAAAGGATATCAAATTATCTCTGGTGGAACCGACAATCATTCTATGCTTATCGATTTAAGAAGTAAAGATATTTCTGGAAAAGAGGCCGAAAACACATTGGTGAAAGCTGACATTACAGTGAACAAAAATATGGTTCCGTTTGACGATAAATCACCATTTGTAACATCAGGAATAAGAATTGGAACTCCCGCAATTACGACAAGAGGGCTCAAAGAAGAAGATATGCCAAAAATAGTAGAGCTGATTGACGATGTTCTTATGAACAAAGACAACGAAGAGAAAATTGCAGGTATAAAAGCAAAAGTAAATACACTAATGGGTGGAAGACCACTTTTTGGGTATTAGCAACTAGAGAAATGAAAAGAAATTTAATCCTGAATTACCCTTAAGTGGTGATTCAGGATTTTTTTTGAAATTTGGTGCTCTTACTTGAAAGCTTACCTTATGATATAATTGTCATTTCAAACTTGATTTGAAATCTATCGTTTAATAAAATGTCCAATCTAAAACCTCAGATTCCGGCTTGGAGACCGGAATGACAGATGAATAAAAAGTTTATTACAAAACAAATTAAATTGTAGCATTTTCAATTAAGAAGAATGAATAACCTCCAAAATTGTTCTAAAAGCAGCAAATTTACCTGCATACTTTGCCGAATGTTCTTTTTGCAATTCAGCTGAAAACTCTGTCTGATACTTGATGTAAGTTGCCATATCTGTGGCAAAATACTGGATAGAATATGCTTTTCCACCTTCTTCTTCGGCAAGTATTCTGCAGAGTTTGTTCTCTTTGAAACATCCAGTGGACATAACTTCAGGTATGTGGATTTCTTTCATCCAAGTAAGCCACTCTTTTTCAATGGATTCGTCAATGCTTACTGTTACGTTATATAGAATCATTTGTGATAGAAATTAAGGTTGTGATGTTTTCTGTAAATAATTTGATAGCAATTGAGAGTAGGATAATTCCAAACACTTTTCTGAATACTGCGAGTCCACTTTTTCCTATTTTACGACCAATAAAATTTGAGCTTCTTAATATGGTGTAAATAATCACCACGTTTATCAAAATCCCAATCAATATGCTACTAGGAAGGTATTCTGCTCTCAGCGAAATAATAGTTGTCATTGTTCCAGCTCCCGCAATGATCGGAAACGCAATAGGCACAATAGACCCCGAATTTGAACCTTCCGTTTCTTTGAATAAGGTAATACCCAAAACCATTTCGATACCAAGAAAAAACAAAATTAAAGATCCTGCAACCGCAAACGAACGAATATCTACTCCAAAAAGTCCCAATACATTGTCTCCAAAAAACAAAAATAAAATCATAATTGCTCCTGCGACCAATGTTGCCTTTCCCGATTCAATTGTGATTCCTTTGTTTTTGATATCCAGTACAATAGGTATAGATCCAATGATATCAATTACCCCAAAAAGAATAAGTGTTACCGATAATACTTGTGTTAAATCAAATTCCATGTGTTCTCGTTTTTTTTGTTTTTTTAAAATCGAGTGCAAAAGTACTACTTAAAAATAAAGAGAATAACCAATCCTGTTATTTTATTCCTAATAGAAAGATGTGATTACCTTTATTTTTTCACTTTTCCTCCGTTTTTTATAAAGGTAATGAATTCTTTTCGGGTGGAAGAATCATTAAATATTTTGCCAAAAACACTCCAAATAGATTCTTTTTTTTGTGAGGTCACAGGCGGTAAAGTGGACGACTTTATTTCTTCTTTTTCATCCTCTTTTACCGGAATATTAGGCAATGAGTTAGGATTTTCATCAGCCAATTTATCAGCTTTATTAAAATTTCTTTCAGAAGCTTTTTTATACCCTAATTTCTCTTGCATCAAGCCCAAGTTATTATAAGCAATAGCGTCTTCAGGGTCTAATCTTACTGCAATTTCATAATCTGCAATACCACCTTCTATGTCGCCCATTTTGTCTTTTACAAAAGCTCTGCTCGCGTATCGGTAAGCGTAATTTGGGTCGAGTGTTACACTTTGGTTCATGTCTTCTAGTGCTCTTTCATTTTGTCCTAGGTTTAAATAGCAAACTCCTCTTTCGCTAAAATAGGTCGGATTTGATGGTTCTTCTTCTATTGCTTTGTCCAAGAAAAGAATAGCTTCGGCTAATTTCCCTTCCTTTATTTTATCCAATGATTTGATGTAAAATGCGTTGTTCATGAACTCTTTTGTTTGTGGCAAAGATAAAAGATTTATCTATTGAAATGTTGCAAAGAAACTGTGTATTCGATTTGATGTGACACTAATTGTTGAGAACATACTTATTTTCGCTGAAATCTATTTACAAATCAGTCGGTAACAACCCACAATTATTCTTATTTTTGTTTTACGAACAAAAAAGAAACAAAAACTCTATGTCAAAGCCCTCTATACCAAAAGGAACCAGAGATTTTTTGCCTCACGAAATGAGACGAAGAAATTATATTTTTGATACAACACGCATAGTGTTTCAGAAATACGGTTTTTTGCCCATTGAAACTCCTACCATGGAAAAGACAGAAACTCTTATGGGGAAATATGGTGAAGAAGGAGACAGACTTATTTTCAGAGTATTGAACTCGGGTGAGTTTGTAAAGAAATCTAACAAAGCTTCATTCGAGGAAGAAAATTCTATCAGATTTGCAAATTCAATTTCTGAAAAAGCATTGAGGTATGACCTTACTGTTCCCTTTGCTCGTTTTGTAGTGCAACACCAAAATGAGTTAACTTTTCCATTCAAAAGATATCAAATTCAACCAGTGTGGAGAGCAGACAGACCACAAAGAGGAAGATATCGTGAGTTTTACCAATGTGATGTGGATGTGGTGGGTAGCGAGTCTTTGATGCAAGAAGTGGAACTGATTCAGATTTTCGATGAAGTTCTTTCAAATCTAAAACTTAGTGATTTTACGATCAAAATCAATAACCGGAAGATATTGTCTGGTTTGGTGGAAGTAGTGGGCGAAGCAGACAAATTGATTCCAATAACTGTTGCTATTGATAAACTGGATAAAATAGGAGAGGAAGGGGTTGTGAAAGAATTGAGGGAGAAGGAAATAAGTAATTCGGCTATTGAAAAACTAAAGCCGTTATTATCGATAAAAGGAAGTAACGAAGAAGTGTTGAAGGCAGTTGAATCGATTGTTTTAAGTTCGGAAATAGGAGCAAAAGGGATGGAAGAGCTTACTTTTGTTTTGAACACGATAAAACAACTAGGACTGAACAATGCGAAGCTTGAGTTTGATCCTTCTTTGGCTCGTGGACTAAATTACTATACAGGAGCAATATTCGAAGTAAAAGCCAATGAAGTAAACATAGGAAGTATATGCGGTGGTGGTCGATATGACGATTTAACAGGGATTTTTGGAATGAAAAATCTTTCTGGTGTCGGAGTTTCTTTTGGTGCAGATAGAATTTACGATGTTTTAGAAGAATTAAATTTGTTTCCCCAAGAACTTGCTTCTTCCACTCAATTGATGTTTGCCAATTTTGGTGATAAAGAGGCTATGCAATCTGCCATTTGGCTCAAACAATTGAGGGATAACGGTATTTCGTCTGAATTGTATCCTGATTCTCACAAACTAAAAAAGCAAATGAATTATGCCAACAACAAGAATATTCCATTTGTAGCTTTGGTAGGTGAGGATGAAATGAAAAACCAAGAAATATTGGTTAAAAACATGGAGACAGGCGAACAAAATAGCTTTACTCCAATTGATTTAATACATTTTTTTACTACAACAACTTTTTAATAATCCATGTCAATTCATCAAATTTCAAATAAAAAATTAACCCTCTCAATTGTAGAGGAAATAATTAAAAGCAATAAAAAGCTCGAACTTTCAACAGAATCAAGGGAAAAAGTTCAGAAATGTAGAACTTACTTGGATAACAAAATGGCTTCTGGCGAAGAAGTGATTTATGGGATCAATACTGGGTTTGGTTCTCTTTGCAACACAGTTGTAACCAATGAAGAATTGGGCGAACTTCAACACAATTTGGTAAAATCTCATGCTTGTGGTTTGGGTGAGGAAATACCTCAAGAAATAGTTCAAATCATGATGTTATTGAAAGTTCAGGGACTTTCTTACGGGCATTCCGGAATTTCAATGGAGACTTTAAGTCTATTGATTGAATTGTATAACAATCAGGTATTTCCAGTTGTATATTCTCAAGGAAGTTTAGGGGCAAGTGGTGATTTAGCACCGTTGGCTCACATCTCTTTAACATTGATTGGATTAGGGGAAGTAAACTACAAAAACCAGAAAAGAAATTCGATTGATGTCTTGAATGAGTTAGGTTTAAAACCTGTTCAGCTTCAATCTAAAGAAGGATTGGCTTTGCTAAATGGAACACAGTTTATGCAAGCTTTTGGGGTTTACATGTTGACTTACGCAAACAAATACAAATCCGTTTCGGATATGATTGCGTGTGTATCGATTGAAGGCTACAATGGACATAAATCTCCATTTAACCCTTTGATTCACCAAGTGCGAAATCAAAAAGGACAAGAAGCAACAGCCAAAAATGTGTTGAATTTCCTGGAAGGCAGCGAAATTTTTCATGGCGAAAAGATGGATGTACAAGATCCGTATAGTTTTAGATGCATTCCTCAAGTGCATGGAGCCAGCAAGGATATGATTGATTATGTAACCCGTATTTTCGAAACAGAAATCAATTCAGTAACAGACAATCCCACAATTTTTCCTGACGAAGATTTGATTATTTCTGCGGGAAATTTTCACGGACAGCCTTTGGCTATCACTCTCGATTCATTGGCATTGGCTTTAGCTGAAATTGCTAGTATTTCAGAAAGAAGAATTTACAAACTGATTGCCGGAAACAGAAACTTACCTGCTTTCTTGGTAAAAAAACCAGGATTAAATTCTGGGTTTATGATTCCGCAATATACAGCAGCTAGTATTGTAAGTCAAAATAAGCAATTGTGTACACCAGCAGTAGTTGATACAATTGATTCGTCCAATGGACAAGAAGATCATGTGAGCATGGGAGCAAATGCAGCTACCAAATGTTTCAAAGTGTTTCAAAATATGGAAAGTGTTTTGGGAATTGAGCTGTTGGCTGGTTTTCAGGCAATGGATTTCAGACAAAACAAGAAATCTTCCAAAGCAATTGAAGAATTAAGAAAGGATTACAGAACGAATATTCAATTCATAGAAAACGATGTAGAAATGCATATAGAAATGAATAAATCGATTCAGTTTATAAAAAGATTAGTAAGATAAAATTATGAGAGAAATTATTGAAAAAGCTTGGGACAACCGAGAATTGTTGAAAGAAGAATCTACAATCAAAGCAATCAATGCCGTAATTGAAGAAATTGATAAAGGAAGATTGAGAGTTGCTGAGCCATTAGAAAATGGCCAATGGCAAGTGAACGAATGGGTAAAAAAAGCTGTTGTGATGTACTTTCCAATTCGTAAAATGGAGACTATTGAAGCCGGACCCATGGAATTTCACGATAAGATGGCATTGAAAAGAAACTATGCAGAATTGGGTGTAAGGGTAGTTCCTCACGCTGTAGCAAGATACGGAGCTTATTTAGCGCCAGGAGTAATCATGATGCCTTCTTATGTTAATATTGGAGCTCATGTAGGAGAAGGAACAATGGTAGACACATGGGCAACAGTGGGTTCTTGTGCGCAAATTGGTAAAAATGTTCACTTGAGTGGAGGAGTTGGAATTGGAGGAGTTTTGGAACCGTTACAAGCAGCACCAGTTATTATTGAAGATGGAGCATTTATTGGTTCTAGATGTATTGTAGTAGAAGGAGTTAGAGTAGGAAAGGAAGCGGTTTTGGGAGCAGGAGTTACTTTGACCAAATCCACAAAAATAATTGACATTACGGGAGATTCACCCATTGAATACAAAGGTGAAGTTCCGCCAAGAAAAGTCGTTATTCCAGGTTCATACCCAAAACAATTTCCATCAGGCGAATACAATGTTCCTTGCGCACTTATTATCGGAGAAAGAAAGGCTAGTACGGACCTTAAAACATCTCTAAATGAGGCTTTGAGAGAAAATGACGTAGCGGTTTAAGCGATGTTTGTAAAAGAAAATACACTGTCTGCAATCAAAGATTATTTCTTTACTTCACTTTCTGAGGTTTATCCCGAAAGAGAAGTAGAGTCATTTTTTTTTATTTTGTGCGATTACTTTTTGTCTTTTTCGAGGATTGAGGTTCGTACAAATGAAAACAAAAACCTAAGTGAATCGGAATTGCTTAAATTCCATTATGCCATAAAGGATTTGATTAGTTTCAAGCCTATTCAGCAAATTATTGGTCAGCAGTATTTTTATGACAATGTGTTTTCTGTTTCTTCTCACACCTTGATTCCTCGTCCCGAAACGGAAGAGTTGGTAGATTTAATAGTGAAAGAAAACTCTGGTTTTGAGGGGAGAATACTCGACATTGGAACTGGAACTGGAGCTATAGCAATCTCTTTGGACTTGGCTATATCTGGCTCATCAGTTGTTGCATTCGATGTTTCGAAGAAGGCTATAGAGACTGCCTTGGAAAATAAAAATAGACTGGATTCTGAAGTTGAATTTGTTGTTCATGATATTTTAAAACCTCCTTACAAAGGTGATAATTTTGATATCATTGTAAGTAATCCTCCTTATGTAATGAATCAAGAAATGGAGGAAATGCAATCAAATGTGCTGGATTATGAGCCTCATTTGGCATTGTTTGTAGAGGACGAAGATCCTTTGCTTTTTTATAAAGAAATAGTAAAATTCAGCACCCAATTTTTGAATAAAAATGGGAAGCTCTATTTTGAAATAAATGAAAAATTTGGAGCTGAAACAGCAGATTTGTTAAGAGTTAATGATTTTGTGGATGTGGAAGTGGTAAAAGATTTAAACGGAAAAGATAGAATAGTAAAAGGAAATAAAAAGCATGAGAAATAAATTATTATTGGTTGTTTTTTTGTTTGTCACTGGAATTGCAAATAGCCAATTTTATAAGAAACATGAAAACGATAAGTTCAAGTTTTTTGGGGTCATAGATTTAAGAAATACTAGTATTGAAGGCAACAATGTTGAATATTACGGTCTGAAGCTTGGCGTTGGGAATAATCGACTGAGATTGGGCTTATCGTATCATATTTTTCACAAGAATTTATTCTCTGTTTTTACTGAAAATGATTTTTCAATGTCACCAAGAATTGGCAATTATCAGGTTAACTATCAAATTGGAAGTATTTTTACAGAATTAATTCTGTATCAAACATCGCGTTGGGAATTAGTTGCACCAATAAATTTGGGTATAGGTTTGATGAATTTAAATTCAGAATCCCTTGATTTAGGGTATCTACATGCAAATAAATATGAATTGGATTACGACAAAAAAGAAGAATGGGTAGAGTCTTTGTTTGTTTCTATAAAAGCGAATTATAGAATTGTAAAATGGGTGGGACTCACTGGTGGTGTAGGATATTGCCAATCATTTTCTAATGATGATTATGTGAAAGAAAGTTTTTCGGGGCTGTTTTATTCTTTTGGAGTAAAGCTATTTTTTAGTGAATTTGGTCAGCTTTTTAAATCTAATGAGTACAGACATAAATATTTGTGGGAACCTAATTTTGTAAAGAAACATGAGCAAACAGAGAATTAACGAGTTAACGAAACTACTTCAAGATTACAATTATCAATATTATGTAATGGATAATTCGGTGGTTTCAGATTTTGAATTTGATTCATTATTAAAGGAATTGCAAGAGCTGGAAGAAAAGCATCCAGAGTTCGCTTCGGCACTTTCTCCGACCAAAAGAGTGGGAGGTGATGTAACCAAAAAGTTTGAACAAGTAGTTCACAAATATCCCATGCTTTCTTTATCAAATAGTTATTCCAAAGAGGATATTATTGATTTTGAAACCAGAATAAAAAAACTAACCAACGATGAGATTGAATACGTTTGTGAATTGAAATATGACGGTGTGGCCATTGGCATACAATACATCAATGGAGAATTTCACCAAGCTGTTACCCGTGGAGATGGATCTAAAGGAGAAAATGTATCGACCAATGTAAAAACTATAAAATCTATTCCTTTAAAATTGAGAGGTGATTTCCCAGGTGATTTTGAAATAAGAGGAGAAATATTTTTTCCACTCAAAAACTTTGAAAAACTGAATAAACTGCGAGCAGCGAATGATGAACCATTGTACGCAAACCCAAGAAATACAGCGTCTGGAACATTAAAATCTTTAGATTCGAGTATTGCGGCCGAAAGAGGATTAGATTGTTTTTTATATGGAATTTATGGAGAAAATATAGAAATTAACAATCATTTTGATTTAGTTAAAAAAGCCGAAGAATGGGGCTTTAAAGTGCCTAGAGTTGAAACAAATTACATAAGAAAAACTTCGAAAATTGAAGGGATTTTGGAATTTATAGATTTTTGGGACGTAGAACGAAAAAAACTGCCTTTCGAAATTGACGGAGTAGTGATTAAGGTAAATCATTATGACAATCAAAATAGATTGGGGTTTACAGCCAAATCTCCAAGATGGGCAATAGCCTATAAGTTTAAAGCAGAACGAGTTAGTACAATTCTGGAAAAGGTAACTTACCAAGTTGGTAGAACAGGAGCAATTACTCCAGTTGCCAATTTAGTGCCGGTTCAGCTAGGAGGAACAACGGTAAAACGAGCTTCTTTGCATAATGCTGATATAATTGAAAAGTTAGATATAAGAGAAGGAGATACAGTTTTTGTAGAAAAAGGTGGCGAGATAATTCCTAAAATCATTTCGGTTGATTTAACTAAACGACCAATTGATTCTCAGTTATTTGAATACATTTCCCATTGTCCAGATTGCAACTCGCAATTGGAAAGACAAGAAGGAGAAGCTAACCATTATTGTCCTAATGATACGGGTTGTTCTGTTCAAATTACTGGACGAATACAACATTTTATTTCCAGAAAAGCCATGAATATAGATGGGTTGGGAACAGAAACCATTGAAGTATTGTATGAACAAGGATTGATAAAAAATGCAGCAGATTTGTATGAATTAACTTTTGATCAGCTAATACCTGTTGATCGAATGGCCGAAAAATCAGTAAATAACATGCTGGCGGGAATTGAGTCGTCCAAACACATTCCTTTTGAAAAAGTATTGTTTGCCTTAGGAATAAGATTTGTGGGCGATACGGTTGCTAAGAAATTAGCTAGGCATTTTGGAACAATTGACAACATTATTCAAGCAAGTTTTGAAACTTTAATTGAAGTTGATGAAATTGGAGACAGAATTGCCCAAAGTTTGATTGATTATTTTGCTAAACCAGAAAACTTGGAAATAGTAAATAGATTGAAAGAAAAGGGATTGCAGTTTGAATTGGCTCACAATGAGGATGCTACCGAAAAATTGAAAGGATTGGTATTTGTAGTGTCGGGCGTGTTTGATAAGTTCTCGCGAGATGAGCTCAAGAAATCTATTGAAGACAATGGAGGAAAAGTTTCTAGTTCTATTTCAAGTAAAACTGATTATTTGGTTGCGGGAGATAAAATGGGACCTGCTAAACTCAAAAAAGCTGAAAAGTTAGAGGTGAAAATCATAGATGAAAACAAGTACTTACAATTAATTGACTAAAACGATTGATTTCAACTGATACTTTGGTAATTTTACTTTAATGAAATTCTTATATCCAATTAAACAACGTCTCGGAAAGAGAAAAATTGAAAAATTTTTGCTCCAACAAAGACGAAGAGCAACAGTTTCAAATTTTGACTCAGCTAAGTCAATTGGAATCATTTATTCCATAACAACCACAGATTATCAGGACATTGTAGAGAAGTATGTAGATTTTTTGAAGGGTGAAATTGGTTTCAAAAAAATTGTTGTTTTGGGATATTACGATGGTTCTCAATTACCTAATTTTATTATTAATCAATCTTTAAGATATCAATATTTTACAAATAAAATGGTTGATTTTTTCTTTCAGGGAAACACCAAAGAAGTTACTAACTTCATCAAAGAAGATTTTGATGTGTTGGTTGACTTGTCAGAAGATTTTCAGGTTCCTATAAAGCATGCTGTTGCTCATTCTAAGGCAGGTTTTAAGATAGGAAGGCTAACTCAAGAAAATGAGAAATATTATGATTTTATGGTAGAAATTCCAGCCAATACACCTGTCACTAAATTTATAACTCAAGTAAATATTTTTTTAACCCAAGTAAATCCGAAATAATGAATGAACTAAAAGGGCTAGGAGTAGCCATGGTAACTCCTTTTAAACAAAACAAAGAAATTGATTTTGTTGCGCTAGAGAAATTGACATCAAAACTCATAGACGGTGGTTTAGATTATTTGGTGGTAATGGGAACAACTGGAGAATCTGCAACACTTAGTAAAGAAGAAAAACAAGCTGTTTTGAATGCAGTTTTGAAAACTAACAACGGAAGATTGCCAATCGTATTTGGAATAGGAGGTAACGATACTATTAAAATGGTAAACGAATACAAATCTTTCGATTTATCGGGAGTTTCGGCAATTCTATCAGCAAGTCCTTATTACAACAAGCCAAGCCAAGAAGGAATTTTTCAGCATTATAAATATTTGTCTGAGAATATGTCGCATCCAATTATTTTGTACAATGTTCCGGGAAGAACTGCGAGCAATATGACAGCTGAAACCACATTGAGAATAGCAAATGAGTTTCAGAATGTGATTGGGATAAAAGAAGCTTCAGGAAATATGGAACAAGTTATGCAGATATTAAACAATAAGCCAAGCGATTTTTTAATGATCTCGGGAGATGATGCCCTTACGTTACCAATGATTGCTTGTGGGGCCGAAGGATTGATTTCAGTCATAGCAAATTCTCACCCAGAAACAACTAAACAATTGGTATCTACAGGTATGGAAGGAGATTTTGAGTCTGCAAGATTTGCTCATTACAAATTATTGGGATTGATAGATGCAATTTTTGCAGACGGAAATCCTGGCGGAGTGAAAGTTTTACTGAACGAACAAGGTGTTATGGAAAATGAGGTAAGATTGCCATTAGTTCCTGTAAATAGGACAGTAGAATCTATATTGAGGAAATTAAATTAAAAAAAAGATAAAAAAAACTCCTATTTACTTTGGAATAAAAACAGAGGTTTCTATATTTGCACCTCGTTAGCGATTCAGTAGCTCAGTTGGTAGAGCAACGCCCTTTTAAGGCGTGGGTCCAGGGTTCGAATCCCTGCTGAATCACTATTATAAATCAGCCTTCAATACAGATGTTTTGAAGGCTTTTTTATTTTTTTTTCTCACCGAAAAAATTGATTTAGCTAACGAAAATCTCCTTTTCGGAGATGTTGATTCAGTAGCTCAGTTGGTAGAGCAACGCCCTTTTAAGGCGTGGGTCCAGGGTTCGAATCCCTGCTGAATCACTTTCAAAAAAGCCTCTTAGACCTTATGTTTAAGAGGCTTTTTTTGTAATCTAAAAAAGATTAAATAAAATAACTTCGATGTATAATTTTTTATATTTCAATAAAAAACATCCTTTTGCCATTTATCTGGATTTGAATCGATATAATTTGAAATATTTTGAAAAGCTCTCATGTTTCGGATGATATTATCGTGAAAAGAACGTTGCCACTTAAACTCTTTATAACCTGCCAGATGAATATGTTTAGAAGATGTTGTTTTAAATGCTCCAACTAATTGGGATAATGATTTGATTTTGGTGTCTTTGACCAAACTGCTGTTTATCTCTATAATAGCGTGAACGTGATTGGGCATCACTACGTAATTGTGTAAAACCACATATTTATATTGCTCTGCGAGCCACAAAATTCGATTTTCCACAATTTGCCCAAATTGATTCAAATCCATTTGAAATAATTGAGAATTAACATCATTCGAACTCTCATTTCGAATAACTTTTCCTAAACAACAAACCCTATTTTGAATACAAATTGTGATGAAATATAAATTATCACTGGAATAATCATACCCTAACAATCTATTTCTCTTTCGATTTTTCATTCATTCAATATAAAATAATATTTTGAATATTCATCGAATCATATATTCATGGAATCATCCGTACGGACAAGTCGCAACTTGTCCCTATCGCGAATCATATTCCCATTGAATATCGCGAATCATATTCCCATTGAATATCGCGAATCATATTCCCATTGAATATCGCGAATCATATTCCCATTGAATATCGCGAATCATATTCCCATTGAATATCGCGAATCATATTCCCATTGAATA
>Ga0209555_10001110_pt1 | contig 21325 bp, 17 predicted proteins | sample SaaInl85LU_5_DNA_FD_184643 | JGI IMG/M metagenome (GOLD analysis project Ga0209555, IMG submission 184643) | Marine microbial communities from expanding oxygen minimum zones in the Saanich Inlet - ESP_85LU_5_DNA (SPAdes) (version 2) | ecosystem: Environmental > Aquatic > Marine > Intertidal... | reverse complement strand
AAAGAAGGGTAGGGAAGAGTTACTATCCAAGAAGATATACAACACGATAAACAGCGTAAATTCAAGTTTAATATACTAAATCAAACACAATGAAATACACGATAGATAACTTTAATGACGTAGTGAATGACGCTACGATGACAGACAATGAAAAGATAGATAACTTATTATGGATTGATGCAAACATATACTCAAACATGGGACTCGACTCGACACAGAAAGAAAGAGATGAGGCTACAAGGAAATCAAAGAAGATATATACCTGCATCAAGAGTATAAACAATGATATGGGAGAGTCATTCATAAGATTAATAGATAAAAAAATAAAATAAAATGAAATACACAGAACAACTAAAGCAAGACTACCCAACAATATATGAGGGTTACACACAAATAATGGCAGAGCAGTTGGAATTATTCTCAAGGAAGCATATCGACTACGGAATGGGCAACATCAGTGCAGGAACTCAGCTACAGAATGATGAGGAGAAGGAGTTTGCATTAACTGGGTTATGGTACAGAATATCAGACAAGGTTAACAGATGGAAGAACCTAATCATCACGAAGTCAGAGGGAAAGAATGAAACCATAACGGATACGTTTCAAGACCTTACAAACTACGGAATAATTGCTCAGCTAGTAGATAGAGAAATGTGGAAAAAGTAAATTGTAGTGTAAATGTAGTAGTTAATTATTTGTAAAAAACAATTAGGATTGCTACATTTGTATATCAGTAAAAACAAATCAAATGAAATACAACCTTACAGACATATTCAATCAAGCAGAAAACGATGACTACGCAGTAAAGATTGACGGAAACGGATACAAGTCAGTCATACTATACTCGGTGAAGATAATCAAGGACGACAAGAGTGGCGAGGTAGTCATAATAGATACGGTAAACAAGCTATACTACTACCAATCAATAAGCAAGGATGACGAAAACGTATTCCTTAATCACGGATGGAGGCAAGGTGTTTACCACCTAACTCTTGAAAAGTATAGGGAGAAACTAAACCTCATAGAGAAAAGCATTAAGGAAGCCATATCCGATAAGCAACCTAAGAAGGTAATCGACCACCTTAAGTCAGAAAGACAGAGAATACTAGACAAATACACGGAAATTAATAACAAAATAAAATCAAATAAAAAATGAAAGAAACGTACAAAAAATTAGCATCGGTATCCATCAAGGGTAAGACAGAAAGAAAGGGTAACTTAGACTACCTATCATGGGCAAACGCCTGGGACTTGTTGAAGAAGGAGTTCCCATCGGCTCAAAGGAATGTTTACGAAAGCGAACATACTGGACTCAACTACTTCACGGATGGCAGGACTGCCTATGTAAAGGTTGGCATCGAGGTTGAAGGAATAGAACACATTGATTACCTTCCAATTATGGACTTCAGAAACAAGTCAATTACTGTTGACAAGATTACTTCATTCGATGTAAACAAAACTATTCAAAGAGCAACCGCTAAGGCTATTGCTATGCACGGACTAGGTCTATCGTTATGGACTGGAGAGGATGTTCCCGAGCTTGTTGCAGAGGTTAAGAAACCAATGATGCACGACCTAGAGATTCCTTCAGAGAATTGGACTAAGGTTCTTGGATATATCTCAGCCAACAAGGAGTTAGGATTGGATAAAATTGTTGAGCAGTTAGGTAAGAAGTACAAGGTTACTACCAAGATTAAGAACGCAATCAAGAAAGAATTGTAATAGGTTTACCTCCAAGGGGTGTATATAGTAATTTTTTTCCTATATGTATATACACCCGAGGTAAATGTATGAAATACAATTCAATAACATAAAAAATCAAATACAATGAATGATATAATAGAAAAACTAAAAGATGACAAGGAATACTACGGAGGAGTGGGTAAGCAATACCTATCCAACTCAGACATAGGAGCTTTGTTAAATAACCCAAAGGAATATGGTGTAAGTCGAGAAGATAACCCTATATTTGCAAAAGGTAGATACTTTCATCAGCTAATACTAGAGCCTCAGAAGGCAGAGGAGTGGGAGTTTGTTGACGTATCAACAAGGAATACAAAGGCATACAAGGAGTTTGTTGCAGAGAGGAACATTCCATTCGCACTTCTTGAAAAGGAAGGAGAAGAGATTAGGGATTGGGTATCTGTAATGAAGGGAAACATTGACTTCTATGACGAGATAGTTCAGGAGAACAATCAGTACGAAGTTCCTGCTGTTGGAGAGATAAAGGGTAAGATGTGGAAGGGTAAGGCAGACATCATAACTGATGATTGCATTATAGACCTCAAGACCACAGGAGACATCAAAAAGTTTAAGTGGTCAGCAAAGAACTACAACTACGATAGTCAGTGCTACATATACCAACAACTTTTCGGTAAGCCATTGGTTTTCTTTGTGATAGACAAGACAACAAAGATGCTTGGAATCTTCAGACCAACTGAGGACTTCATTAGAGGAGGCGAGAGGAAGGTTGAGGATGCTATTGAGGTGTACGATAAGTTCTTTGGAGAAAATGCCACAGACAACGTGAATAGCTTTATAATAGAAGAAGAATTATTTTAATTTAAAGGTGGATGCCTACACCACCGTTACTTGTAGGCAAAAATAAAATACAATAAAATGGCACAAGACAAAATCTTTGCAGACGGATTCATCTTCAAGAAGGATGAACAAACACCTGAATTCGTAATCGGGAAAATCTCAATCAAGGTTGAGGAGGCTACTGAGTTTTTAAAAAACCATTCAAACAATGGTTGGGTAAACTTGGACGTGAAATTATCTCAGGGAGGTAAGCACTACATGGAGCTTAATACATGGAAGCCGAACACGGAAAAGTCTAAAAATGCTCCTGCTCCTGCAGAAGTAGAACCAGATTTGCCGTTCTAAATCAGTAAGTTGGGGAGAAATCCCCAACATTATTGTCAGAATGCTAGAAATTTTTTCCCTATAGTAGTAGTAGTAGTATATAATAATATTTTTTTCTTCTTGTATATAAGATTAAAAAACTAACATTTTAACACAAAGCCTATAAATACTGAAAAAATTCAACATAAAATCAACATCAAATCAACATCGTTAGCATAAAATCAACACAATGAATCAAAACATAACCATATTTCAGAACATAAAAAAAATTGAAGCTCCCTTCCACAGACCGTTGTCAGTGGTATTGGAGAGAATTAAGAACGGAAAGTCTAAGGACATCATCCAAAGCATCCGTTCGGAGAGAAGTAAAGAGAAGAGACAAGAACTCAAGAAGAATCTACCTGCTGTTTGTTTCAGTGGAGAGTTCACCAAAAGAAATGATAACTCACTAGTTCAGCATAGCGGTATAATCTGCTTGGACTTTGATGGGTACGAGTCAGCCTACAAGTTGCAGGAAGACAAGGAGAGAATGATGAAAGACAAATATGTTTTGTCTGTATTTGTTTCTCCTTCAGGAAACGGTATCAAGGTTCTTGTTAAGATTCCTATGGATGTAGAGAATCACGTTAACTACTTCAACTCACTGAACAACTACTTCTCATCACCTAACTTCGACAAGACAAGCAAGAACGTATCGAGAGTATGCTACGAGTCATACGACCCATTGATTTACATCAACGAAGATTCGGAGCTATGGGATAAGATAGACGAGCCTGAGTACAAGGAGGTTGTAACTAAAACAGATGCACCTACCATTCCAATCACTGACGAGAATAAGATTGTAGATATCTTGGTTAAGTGGTGGACTAAGAAGTATCCAATGATTGAAGGTCAAAGAAACCATAACGCATTCGTGTTAGCTTCAGCGTTCAACGACTACGGAATCAATCACTCGTTAGCATTATTCGTACTTGGTCAGTATTCAACGCAAGACTTCCCGATATCGGAGATAACTCAAACCGTTAACTCAGCGTATAGTCAGGTAGCCAACTTCGGAACTAAGTACTACGAGGATGAGGATAGGGTGAATGAAATCAAGAACAAGCTAAAGCGTGGAGCTTCTAAAAAAGAAGTGAGGGATGAGCTTAAGAATACAGAACTAGACTTGGATACGATTGACGCTGTTATATCAAAGGTTGAGAGTGATAACGAGAAGCAGACGTTCTGGTCAAAAAACGACAAGGGGGTTATAAAGATTGAACACATAGACTTCAAGACATTCTTGGAGGACAATGGTTTTTATAAGTTTTGCCCCGAAGGAAGCAGTAACTATGTGTTCGTTAGAGTTTCCAATAACCTGATTGACAATGCGAATGAAAACGACATCAAGGATTTCGTCCTTGGGTACTTGATGGATATCGAGGACCTATCTATCTACAACTACTTCGCTGACTCGGTGAGATACTTCAGGGAGGAGTTCTTAACCCTTCTTGCTACGATTGATGTTCACTTCATATCAGACACAAAGAAGGAGGCTTACCTTTACTTCACAAACTGTGCCTTGAGAATCACAAGTAGTGGTAGAGAGGTTATAGATTACCTTGACCTTGGAGGATATATTTGGAAAGACCAAGTGATAAACAGACCATTCATTGAGTCGGATGTTTTAGATTGCGACTACAGAACCTTCATCGGTAATATTTGCAACAACGACAAGAATAGGATAAATACCGTTGAGTCTACCATTGGGTTCTTAATGCACGGATACAAGAACTTCTCCAAGTCTCCTGCTGTTATACTGAATGACGAGGTTATATCGGATAACCCTGAAGGTGGAACTGGGAAGGGTTTATTCATGAACGCATTGTCTCAGATGAAGAAGTTGGTTATCATTGATGGTAAGCATTTCAATGCTGAGAAGTCATTTCCTTATCAGTTAGTTTCAGCAGATACTCAGATACTATGCTTTGATGATATCAAGAAGCATTTCGATTTTGAGAAGCTATTCTCATTGATTACAGAGGGTCTTACGTTGGAGAAGAAGAACAAGGATGCTATCAAGATACCATTCGAAAAGTCTCCTAAGATTGCTATCACAACAAACTACGCAGTGAAGGGAGCAGGTAACTCGTTTGACAGAAGGAAGTGGGAGATAGAATTACATCAGCACTACAACGGAAGCCATACGCCTCTTGATGAGTTCGGTAAGCACTTCTTTGTTGAGTGGGATACGGATGAGTGGGTGAAGTTTGACAACTACATGATTCAGTGTCTTTCAAAGTACTTAGAGACTGGCTTGGTTAAGAGTAAGTTCATCAACCTTAAAATTAGAAAGTTATCCGCAGAAACTTCTTACGACTTTATAGAATGGCTAGGTTTGGTTCAGGGAAGTTCATTAGAGCCAAGGTTTAAGTTTGGAGATAGGGTTTATATGCAGGAGCTTTACTACAACTTCATCGAGGAGAATCCTGACTACGCACCTAAGTCTAAGTTCACAATATCAAGAAATAGATTCTACAAATGGCTTTACGCTTACTCTAGGTACTTGTCTGGCAGTGTTATAGAGGGAAGGGATGCACTAGGAAAGTGGATTGTATTTGAAAAAGAAGAAAATTAAAAAAAATAATTATGAAAATAGATAGCTTAATAAATGAAGTAAAAACTACTACTAAAGATTTAATTGTAATAACAAATAAAAGTACAATAGATTCCTTTTTTGAAGACATAACCAATGAAGTTGGTGGCAGTGGTTTTGGTGTGTTCAATAAACCTGAAGGTAGCAAAAAAGTGAGAGGTGTTTATAGAGGGGGTGTTACAGTACACTTCATAGACCAAGAAGATGTAGATGAAGATACTTTTGCAAGTAGTATAGTTAATGTCACATAACACAAAGGTAAATTTTCGTTTTAATGAAATTTACCAACTGTTATAGAGCGTTTTAATGTTCAATATTTAAAAAAAAAATACAATATGAAGTACACACTATACGAAGACCAAGAAAGGGTAAAGAAATCTTTAGGAAAGGCAGTAGCAAAGAACAAGAACGTGCTATGTTACGCACCTACAGGATTCGGTAAGACTATTCTTTCCAAGGTAATCATTGACTCTCTTGTCAAGCAAGGCAGGAGGGTTATGTTTACCGTTCCAAGGATAAAGTTAGCGATACAGACTCATGAGAAGTACGGATACGGAAACCTATTGCTAGGAGATAAGTCAGAAGATAATGGCTCGAATCTTACGATAGCCAGTGTTCAATCTCTATACTCAAGGAAGCATAAGGATGACTACGATTTCATATTCATAGATGAGTGCCATTTCGCACACGGCTCAGAGTATGTAAACTACATATTCGATACATACACCTCAGCAAAGATTATAGGGCTGTCAGCGACACCTATTGATGAAAATGGATACTTACTACAAGGTTACGATGAAATAGTCTCAGAGGTGTCCGTAAGGGAGCTTATTGATGGAGGTAGGCTTTGCGATATAGATGTTTACACATCTTTGGTTCAGCCACAATTATCAGAAGTTCCTACAGCAAATGGAGATTATAATCAGAAACAAGCAAGTGAAGTTGTTCGTGAGGAAAAGATTCTTGCTAATACCATGAGTGAGTGGAAGAAATACGGAGGTGAAAAGAAAACATTAGTGTTTGCATCCGATATTAAGCACTCTGAGGTACTAAAGAACGAGTTTAAGAGACTTGGATACGAAAGTGATGTCGTACACTCAAAAAAGAATGATAAGCAGATAGAGAAGGCTTATAAGGATTTCAATGAAGACAAGGTTCAGGTTCTAATCAACGTAGACATGGCGACATTTGGGTTTGACGAGCCAAGTATCGAATGCTTACTATTCGCTAGACCAATAAAATCACTAAGGCTTTACAAGCAGATGGTTGGAAGAGGACTCAGAACATTCAAGGGTAAGGATAGATGTCTTATGATTGATTGTGCCAACGTAGTCCTTGACAACGGTTATCCAACAGATGAGATTCCATTCATCAAGAAGCCGGTAATTACTAAGACCGTTGACAGAATGCTCAACCTTGAGAGAGAAACAAGCGGAGAGGTTACCAAAGAGATTAGCAAGGAAAGAATCGACTATCTAACAAAGGTTGGTAGCTTATTCGACCTATACAATCAGAAGGTTTACAAAAAGGAGGCTGATTTTCAGGATGATGTGAGAACATTCCTGAAGACTCTAGGATTCTTTGTTTGGAGGCAGAACTCTGGTACTATGTACAAGGATGGCAGATGGATTCACTTCACTGACCGTAAGGGTCTTCCTGATATTACGGTTATATACAATGGTGTGTATATTGGCTTAGAGCTGAAGATGAAGACCGGAACATTTACAAAGCATCAAAAGGAAACCATTCCACTTATGGTTGGAGCAGGGTGTAACGTGTTCGTTGTTGACAACTTCGAGGAGCTTTTTAATATAACAGAAAGCATGAAGAACAACATAATCAACACTGAAGATGGAGTTTTAGTTAGAAGTAAATTCTTTGAACTCAGCGATTCACAGAAAAAATATAGGAGAAAACTTGGAATTAATTAAAAAATAATATAAATTTACAAATATGGAGTTGATAGATAGAATATATGGTTATTCTGACGAGCAGATGGCTGACAGGTGCAAAGGGTACTTGTCAGTCTTATCTGCAACTGAGACGAAGTCATTAGGAAGGGGAAGGAAGGGTACTAAGCAGGTGTTTAAGTATACCCAAGACAAGGAGGTGATAGACAGAATAAAGAGAAGCATTGAACACTACGAAAAACTTGTTGAGTGTGAATCATAATAGCGACTTCAGATACGATTTAAAGATTGGGCAGGTTGGTGAAACCATGCTGAATGAAATACTGCACGACTCAACCATAGAGGTTAAAAGAGATTCGTGGATTGGAAGAACTGGAAACATAGCGGTCGAATACGAGAGCAGGGGTAAGCCGTCAGGCATAGCAACAACTAAGGCGACTCACTGGTGTTTCATATTCTCCAAGGAGTTTAATGACGAGGTAATGCTCCTTATAGAGACCGAAAGATTGAAGCGGATAAGTAGGGTTTTCTATGCCAAAGGTTGTGTTAAGGAAATGGGAGATAACAATACGTCTAAGGCTATTCTAATCCCTGCGAAAAAAATTATTAACTTTACAGATTAGTATATGACTGAAACGATACAAGATTTTAACATAGACATGGAGTTCTTTTTGAATATACAAGAACTTTCTGACAGCAGCATCAAAGACCTTTACGAACAACTCAGCAATATATATCCATTACTTCCAAAGGATGATATTTACACGCTTGGTATTTCTGGAGTCCTGAGAGAGGATGAGGTTTTCTTTGAGCTTGAGTTTATGAATGTCGATGGAGAGCCTCCTGTTTTCTTGGATATAAAATATACAAATATTGATAACTACTTGGATGCTGTCAACGAAAAACAGACAATAGAGCAACTACTACAAAGATGAAAAAAATGAACGATATATCAGCATACGACAGACAAAGAATTAAGCATATTAATACTTTAATGGATGAAATTAACGAGCAATCATCTGGTATATACGAAGGCTTAGTAGACAGGGACTACATTCAGCTAAAAGAATCACTCGATTCCCTTGAAAGAATTATAAATGAAATGAAAAAATCAATACAAGATGAAATTTAAATCAGATTACAGACCAAGACTAAGAGGAAATAAAAAGATAGCATACGATTATATTAGCTCTGAGGAGAGAAGGATATTAGTGATAGGAGACCTGCACGCTCCATTTACATTGGAAAAATATTTAGAATTCTGCAAGGAAACCTACGCAAAGTACAACTGCAATCAGGTAATTTTTATAGGAGATATTATAGACAACCACTACTCATCATTTCACGCCACAGACCCTGATGGGTTAGGTGGTGGCGATGAGTTAGACTACGCAATACAGGAGATATCAAAGTGGAGAGATGCCTTCCCTGTGGCTGATGTAACGATAGGAAACCATGACAGGATTATTATGCGAAAGGCATTTGACTCTCAGATTCCTGCGAGATGGATTAAGGACTACAACGAGGTTCTTGGAACTGACTGGAACTGGGTTGAGCAGGTTGTGTACGATGGGGTTCAATACGTTCATGGTGAGGGAGGTACTGCTCGTACTAAGTCTAAGAATGATATGATGTCAACCGTTCAGGGTCATATACACACGCAAGCTTATACGGAGTGGAGCGTTGGAAAAAACTTTAGAATATTTGGTATGCAGGTTGGATGTGGTGTTGATTCCAAGTCTTACGCTGCTGCATACGCAAAGAACTTCAAGAAGCAAGCCATCGGTTGTGGTGTTGTTATTGGAGGTCATACAGCTATAAACTGCCTAATGGATTTATAGATGAGTTTTGAATCTGCTGAAGATTTAGCGAATAAGAAGAAGGCTGCCCGAATATTTACTAATATGTTTGGGGGGTCTTTTTCTGCGTTAAGTGTTTTGGATACAGATTTCAAGATATTAGACAAGGAAAGGAATCTTATCTCATACGCTGAGGTTGTTGTTATGAAAGGAAACTACAGCCAATCAATGAGCCTACACATAAGTGTTTCGAGACTTTCTAAGCTGTGTAACAAGAGATTAAACCCGGTAATTATATGGTCATTCGATGATGGTATAGTGTACACCAAGGTTGTAAATATAAGTGGTAAGATTTCATGGGGAAGTCTACCATGGAAGGCATCAAACCCAAGCACAAACGAGCTTATAGCGGAATTCAAACAAGATAAAAATTTCAGATATGAAAGAGGTTAAGAATAAAAAAGGACAGATAGCAGAATTAGTTATAGTCTTATGTATCGACATCGCTATATTCTACTATCTATTCTCGTTGATTTAGTCTACATTCCTAACTTCTTAGTCTTAGTCTCCTTAGGCTTTGATTTTCTTGTTCCATATCCAGGTCTGTAAGATGCACTTATACCTAAAGCATCATAGAAATCATCATCTTGTATCTCTTCTCCTTTAGCTACATCTCCTATTGCATTTATTATACCAAGTGGAGTATCCATCTGAGCTCCTACTCCAATCTCAAATAAAACTCTACCAATAGCTAAAGCTTCATTCCCTTCTTCTGTTTTCTTTATTTGTTTGTTGATTTTTCTGTAAACAGATATTAAAGGATTTACACCATCTGAAGCTGTGTATTTAGATTTTTTTAATGGAATATCATTTTCATCAACAAACTCTTTGAAAGAATCTGATTGAGTCCATTTGTTAAACCCAACTTCAGCAGCAGCCCCTATGATTGGAATTTGAAATATTAAATTAAGACCTAAAGCTGCTTTTAGTAAAGCACTGTAAGCTTCTTGCTTTTCCTCGTCATCTCCGCTAAGAAGAACTGCTGAGTAAGATGCTGCAGTAAATAGTACGTTTGCTATAGAATAATTTAAAGCAAAGGCTCTTATGTCTTTTGCTTTAGGAGTCTGTCCTCGACCTATGTCTTTAACAATATTATTCATAGAAGAAGCCACCTTGTTCATTTGAAGATAAACCGTACTTCCGAACATAGTAAAAAACCTAGAAAACACATCTGCATTTTGTTGCATCCCAATTTTTTCCGTATCTCTTCTGGTTTGCTGAGTTGTGTTAAAGTTATTAAAAAGTCTAACAGCTTGGTCTTTAGACATTCCATTTTTTATGTTTCTGTTGTAAACAGCTTTGTAACCCACAACTCCTGCAATATCTCCAAAAGATGTAAAGAATCCTTTTGATATATTAAAAGCTCTACCTAAAGTACCTATTTTATCTTTTCTTTCTGAAGGTTTTTTAAATACTCTGTTTCCTGACTCTAACCCCTGAATATCACCTTTCATTCCTTCCTCAAGCCTTTTTCTAAATGTTCCTGATATTTTTTTAGATTCTTTTATTTCAGAAGGAAGTCTTGCTAAAACCTTTGCATAGTCATAAGCCATTCCTAGTGCATCTAAAACAGGAACTTTATTGTCAGGAAAGTAGCTATAGTCTTCGTATGCTTGAACAAAAGATGTTGCTTGCTTAAGCACTTGAATTGGTTTAAATGCTAACGCAAATCCTGTAAAAGCTCTTTGAGTTTTAGATATAAAATCATCACTAACTTTAGGACCTGAATTAGGATTTATAGCGTAGTTTAAGTGTTGATTGAATAAACTACCAAGACCTGTTTCTCTTAATACAGATTGTATGTCTTCAAGTTTTAAAACTTCATTCATTTGTTTTACTCCAAGAGCATAAGCTTTATATCTCTCCATTTGTTCTAAATGGTTTTCAAGAACAGATGTAAAACTATCAGCCAAGTCAACTTCTCCGGAAACATCTACTCTGTCTTTTAGAGCAGGAGCGTTTTCTGCTGTAAATATTTTGCTAAAGTCTCCATTTACCATTGCTTCAGCAGAAGAGCTCTTGCTTATTGTTTTAGTTGGAAAGTAGTTGTCTACTTTTCTTAAGCTTACATCATTAGCTTGAATGTATATGTCATTAACTTCATCAAAATAAGTATTACTAAGATAGTCTACAACCATATCAGCCATAGCTATATTATCTTCTCCTATGAATGTTTTTATTTGTTCTAATTGAGCTTCATTTATTCCCTGTGATTTAAGCTTCTTTCTCTGTATTTCGTTTTTAGATAACGCATATATTCTCATCCCCATATCTTTATTTATGGTTCTTTCAAATTTAGTACCTTCTTTCTCAAACAACTGAATCTTCATCACTCCTTCTCCTAAAGAAAGTTTCCATTTTCTCCATTCTTTCTTAGGTTTTTTTAGTGAAGAAACCATTCCGTTTAACACATCAAATTTATCATAAGTTCCTGATAATGCTTTTTCGCTCATGTCATTTAACTGATTGTAGAATATTTTTGTAAACATACCATCAGTACCTCTATCAAGTATATTTGTTACAGTTCCTAAATGAGAGATATTATTTCTCATAAACTTAGTGATACTGTTAACGCTATACTTTCTTTTCTTTAAAATCTTCTTATATACGTCAGTTAAAGCTTTGTAAGTTCCGTTATTTTTAAACGAGTTCCATATACTTTCTTTTTGAGCATCAGATTGATTTTTACCTATAAGAGTTCCGTCTTCATTGTATAACTGACTGTGGTTCTTTTTAATTTCAGATTCAAAATCGTCTTTTACTTTTTGATTCTGAGCTCTTCTTGCCTCTCTTCTATTATTTAGTCTAGCTATTGATTCTCTCCTTGTTAGCTTAACATCTTCTAGTAATTGCTCTACTTGCTCTAAATCCATAAACATAACGTCAGAAAAAGCATCTATAGCTAATTGCTTGTCTGCAAGGATTCTCTCTTTAACGGTTATTTGTTCTCCTCTGTCAATTTTATCCATTATTTCAGATAAAACGTCTTGGTTTATTTCGTTCTGTAACTCCGTTAGACCTTCTAAATCATTTTTCTTAATTAGACTCAATACTTTATTTGCTTGAGCAAAATAAGATTGACCTATAGCGTCAACTCCTTTACCTCTGATTTTTCCACTTTTTGTTTTAGTTACTTTCCCTTTTTGTTTTACTATAGAGGCTATTTTATCCACTATAATATTCTTAATCACTCCTCTTTGTTTTTCAATCTCATTCAAAACAAGCTCACTCTTACCTTTAAAGTTTTTTTCATTAGTTTGGTTTACTATAGAAATTAGTTTGTTTATAGATGAATTAGAGTAGTTTTTTGACTTAGGAATTGATTTCCTTATGATTGTTCTCATTCTTCTTTGAGCGTCAGCTAAATTTTTAGCACCTACTTTTTGCTCTCTAAGCCTAGTTCTAATTTTCTTTAATTCACTAGTTACTTCTGCATTTGTCTTTATTCCTAGAGCTCTATCAAATGAATTTAAAAGTTCCATTTGGACTTGATTGGTTTGATTTTGGTATATAGGGTTTGACTTTATAATTTCCATTGCTTTTTCTCTTATTTCAGAAAAAGTCTTTGTTCTAGTCTTTCCAATACCTCCTCTAGGACCTTCTTTAGAAAATCTATCTAATTCTTGTTTTGTTTCATTGAAAAGTTTTTTTCCTAAGAGAGCTCCTCCTTCTATGTTTCCGAACTCTTTAGGCATTAATGTTACTAAATCTATATTTACCTCTAAAGCTGAAGTTATATCAGAAGCTTTAAAACCTCTGTCCTTAAGAACAACTCTTATAGACTCATCACTAAAACCATTCTGCCTACCTTCTTTTATTATAGACTGCATTGACTGATTCTTTTTAAAAGCAGCCCCAAGATTTTTCATTTGTTTTTGCTGAACCTTGCTTAGTTTTATTTCTGAACCAGAAAAAATATCAGCCATAGCAGTCCCCAAGAATTGGTCTAAGGTCATATCTTGAATTTCTTCAGCAGTAATATCTTTAGACATTTTAAATTTATCTCTAACGTATTCCCATACACCTATAAGCCATTCTTTAAATTTACTATTTATTGCTGAATCTGAAATTGTCTGACCTCTGTTTCCTATAAGAATAGACATAGTTTCATTCACTGCTGCATCAACATCTCCATTAAATATTTTTAGCTGCTTTTTAAACTCTTCAGTTTTACTTACTAGTTCAGCTCCTCTTTTATATATTTCTTTTCCTTTTTTTGTAGTCTTGAGATAATCAGTCCATACATGACCCATTTCGTGTATAGCTGTATTGAATAACTCAGAAGAAGAATCATGAACCTCTGGGTTTATGTATATGTCTCCGTCTACTGTAACTCCGTAAATTATTTCATCTCCTTTCAAATAAGTCTTAACTCCTTCAGAGTTTATTATATTATCGAAAGATTTTGAATCTGTAAATACACTTACTCCAGGAAACGCTATGTTCATGAAGTTCACCAGCTTGTTTAGGTTTTTTATATTCTCTTCATACTTTATACCTACATATTCTTTGCTTGGGATTCCTATACCCACTCCTGTAGATTGAGATATCAGATTGTTTATTTGTACATTTTGTTTCTTTTTTATTTTGTCTAATATCTTTGAAGTAGCTTTTGCCCATACAGTAGGGTAAGCGTTTTGTAATGGCACAGGATTGCTAAGAACGCCTATAGACTTTCCTTTTATTGAATAAGGATAGTTTGGATGGTTTGATTTTAACACACCTGGGTTTATAACATCTACTCCAACAATACTGACTATGTTGTTTATGTCAATATTTTTTAATTGATTATCAGAAATCATGTCAGAAATAGTTCCTAAATGAAACATTAAATTGTTTTTATCAGGCTGACCATCAAGAAGTACTGCAGCTACAGTTCCAGAAATTGGCTTACCTCCTTTCTTTGTTTCATTAGGTTTGTTTACAGAACCTGTCGTTATATTTTTTACAACTATAGCTCTGTAAGGTAAAGACATACTTGAGTAAAACTTTTTGTTAAAAATTTGTTCGATTGATTTTAAAGAATTTTTTGAAAAAATAATTTCATAAACTTTTAAAACATCCTTATCTCCTTTAGTGATTTTGCTATCTGGTTTAGACTTTATTTTTTTTACTTGAGATTCTAGTCTTAATTTTAAAGCATTTAACGCTCTTTTCTTATTACTAGAAGGAATTTTACTCATATTATCAGCTATTACTCTTCCTAAAGCTTCGTTAGATAATATTCCAAGTTCTCCCATTTTTACAATATTCATAGGAACTAATCCTTTGTATTGTGGGTTTTTAGCCCACCAATCATCGAAAAACTCCTTGTTTTTATTGTAAGTATCTATAGCCTTTTTTATCGCAGAATTTGCTTTTTCTTTAGTAACACTAGCCCATGCAGCATTCTCATTACCTTTTGTTCCATTGAATCCTATTGCTCCTTTAAGATTATCTATAATTCTTCCTGTAAAAGTATTCTTTACATCTCCAGTTGTTAACTGGTCTGTTATATTAAATATAGCAGGAACGCCATCAATCACTTCTAAAGAAACGGTTTCAAGAGGATTATCAGTTCTTTTATTTAGTTCTTCTATATCTATTTTTGATTCAGAACTTTCAGCCTCAATGTTTATGTCTTTAGATTCTGATTCTATCTTGTTCATTTCATCAACTATATCCTCAGCCTCATCGTTTCTTGTTTGATTATCTTCTTGTTTTTTTAACCTAAAATCAACCTTAGAGCTTTTGCTATCTATCATAGATTTTAAATCTTCCGCTTCTTGCTGTACTTGTTCACTCTCAACTTCTTCTTGTACCTCTGTAGTTGTTTCTGCTTCAATCTCTTCATCTAGTTTTGTGAATTCTTCCGGCATTAGACCAATCTTCTGCTCAGCAAAAGAACCTATCTCGTAGATTTCATCAACTATCTTCTGAACCTGCTCTTCCGGAGCTCCTTCCTCTCTTAACCTTCTAGCCTCTTCCCTTAGAGCTTTTATCTTGTCGTTAGCACCCGAGAAGTTTACCCATGAGTTCTGCCCTCTGGTCTCAGTAGTCATAGCTCTTCTTGCTAGTGGAGAAAACATTCTTGCGTGTACATTCCATGCGTTCTCCTCACCCTTAGGTCCAAAACTATTTCCTAACTCTGCGTGACCGTAGAAGTCATGTATGGCTCTGAATAAGTCATTAACAAGCATTGGCACTCCATTAGCGTCTGTGAACTCAGTTCTTGCTAACAATGGATTCTCCGCTCTCTGCTCCTCAGTTATGGCGTTGTCTCCAAAACCACTTTCTGTTGAGAATATCTTGATTTTCTTATTGTTTCTAAGGTCATCAATCATCTCTCCAGAGTTGGCGTAAGGCTCTTCGTTATTTATCTCAACAACGTAGCCTGCGTCACCAAAGTCTTTATACTGCTCAATGGTCTCCTTAGCCAATGATTCGTAAGCCTTTCTAACCTCAGGGTTATTAGGGTCGTTCTTCATCGCCTCAAAGGCATCACTGATTCTCTTAGCTCTCTCTACATCGAGCTCTCTTGTTCCTTGGAATTCTTTCCTTGGCTTACCGAAAACTCTTTCGTGATATCTATTAGCAATTTCTTTAACTGCCTTGAGGGGCTCATTGAAGAGTCTGTTCCCTGCACTTGGTTTTGTTTCTGTTTTTGTTTCATTTGCTTGATTTTTAGCTAATTCGTATGCTTGATTGTAGTCTTCTATTCTTACACCATCTCCTGCCTTGTACTGACCGTTAGGGTCGTATACAAAGAATACATTGTCTGGCCTACTTTTTAGGTTAGTTCCCTCCCATCCTTCCGGAGCTATCTCTGGGTTGAATGTCATACGAGCAACAGGTCTGAAGCCATTTTCAATATATATCTGCTCCAACGTAGTACCCTCCCCAGTTTTTTGGTTTACACCAAAGGCTTCGAAGAACTTACCTCCTGCTTTTATTCTTGCTTCCTGCAATACTTTTGCTGCACCTCTTCTTCCAGAATTTGGCTGCTTGAATAGACCGCCCATGTATCCATCCTTGGTAACATACCCTCCTGATTTTCCATCAGAAGTCATGAATAGCTTACCTCCATCAGCCTTTATTTTTCTAACACCCTCTACGGTTAGTGGTGTATCCTGAAGTGCATCATCACTCCTTTGAACCTTAGCTTCAGCCTGTGACGCAACAAACTCCTCTATTCTGTCATCTCCAATCTCAACAACCTCTTCTGCGGTATAAGCCGCAGCCTTTTTCTTACCTTCAGGTATAGCGGTTTCAGTAGCAGATATTTCTTCTAATACAGGTAGCTCAATTACAATCTTGCCTTTTTTTATAGGACCATACTGAGTTGTTTTTTCCCACCTAGCATTAATTCCTGGGTATAGTTCTTTAATTTTTTTTATTTCTTCTACTGATTCATTTTCTTTTATACTAACATCTCCAAAATCAGATTCTTCTTTTCCTTTTTTCGCTTTATTCAATGACACTTCTTGAGTAATCACATTTCCATTAGGGTCAACCGATTCTTTCCATCCCTTTTGTTTTGACTTATTCCATACTCTTAAACCATCTTTTGATATGCTTTTGACCTCTGTCCATTTTGCTTTTTTAGGTAATTTTTCCTTAGCATCTCTCATCATTTTTCCAAACCCTCCTTCTTCAGTTACCTGCATCTTAGATGTAAACGTGTTTGTAGGTTTACCATCTTCATAAACTCTGTAGTAACCTACGTAGTTTTGATTATTTCCTGTACTACTTATTATTACATCTATATCACCTTTATTACTTGAATAAGTAGCTGTTTGTACTCCATCTTTAGTCGTTATATCCGAAATCTTCGAAGTTCTTTTTTTACCACTTGTTCCAAATTCTTGTGTTTCTGTGAATAATTTTTTATCTCTTGATTTTAGTCTTTCTTCTATATTAGCTTCCTCTTGTTTAGCTTCAGCTTTTTTTCTTTCTTCTATATTAGCTTCCTCTTGTTTAGCTTCAGCTTTTTTTCTTTCTGAATCTAAAACTTCTATTTTATCCTGAACATAGTCTGAATCAGTTTTTGAGCTAATAGATTTAAGCTGTTCATCTATTTTTTTTATCTCCTCTGTAACTGGAAAAGCCAATGCAGGAGATATCCCTTGAATTAGAGATTCTTTTTTCTTTTTTTCAGAAAGCAACTCAAAGGCTTCTTTCCTTTGGTTTGAAGTATAGTCTTTAGGTATTTCTTTTAGTAAAGACTTTGCTTCGTGGTAATTGTCTAATTGCTTTTGAGCTTCCTCTTTAGAAATTTCTTTGTTTATTATTTTTATTTTCAGAGCATCAGAAAACATTGAACTAAAGTTTTCATCACTAGACATTTTATTAAAAATCTCAAAACTTTCGCTTGGTAATTCTTTTATTTTATTGTTAGAATAAGCCCTTACAACGTGACCAGTACCTCCCAAGAATACACTTCCTATCATTTCCTCTATCCCTGCAGTACCAACATTACCCATGAATTCAGTAAAAGTCTCAGGTGTTTTAAAAACTTCTAATTTTTTAGCCTTATTATATGCGTATTTTACACTTGTTTCTACAGCTTCTTGAGAGCTTCCTGTAAATCCCTCTAATGTAGCGGTTACAGCCATAGACTCAGCCAAACCAACTGTTTGTCTACCCTTTTTAGATAAAAATTTTACAAGCTTACTCGCCTCTCTTTTAAAGGCATTGTTTATCATAAGCTCTGAAGCATTATTAGGAAGGTCTTTAGTTGCTTTTCTAATTAGTTGACTAACTAAACCTGTTCTTGATATTGCATAATTAATACCAAGTCTTTCTAACCAACCAACGGCTAAAGATATTGCACCCTTTACTGCTATCTTTTCTTCTATAGGAAGCTCTTCGAACCCTTTAAAATGCTTAAACTCTTCATCTAATGATTCGTAAGTCTGTAGTCCTGCAGCCGCAAGTGTTAAGCCTCCTACTCCAGTAGTTACCGCCAAAATCATTGCAGGAGCACTTTGTAATCCTCCAATTATACCTCTAGCAACAATACTGCTTTCTTGTAGTTTTGCTACAGCTTCACTTGTTGTTCCTAAGTAATCTAAGTTTTTTTGAAATTGTGATTTTTTTCTATCTATATCTGCTCTAGTCATTTCTGAAACCATCTTACCTGCAGCCGCAAACTCTTCGCTACCAGAAAGGCTTCCTACCCATTTAGATAACATTTCAGTGGCATCCGCTTTTATTCTACCTCCTGCTGCCATCATATTGGCAACTCCTGTTGAAAAAGTTCTTAACCCAAGACTAGACCAATCCCACTTATCACCTTCGTAGTCTATATATCTTCCTACAAGAGCATCATGCTCTCCTTTTGCAGCTTCTATATCTTCTCCTTCTTTCTTTAGTTTTTCAGATAGAGCGTTTAATTTTTCAACACTACTGTTATATATAAAAATGTCTTGCTCTGTTTCTGGCTCAAACGAAGATAATGATTTAACCATCTTTTTGTATTCATCAACACCTGATTGAAAATTAGAAAGCTTTGATTTCCATTCCTTTTCTTCCTTTTCGTAATCCCTTTTTGTTAATAGATTTCTTTCTTTAGCTATAGACTCACCAGTCTTTACACCTCTAGATATGTCTTGTGCAATCTCACTGTCTATTCTTTTTCTGCTAACAAAGTCTTTAATTTTCTTCTCAGCTTCTAAAAGTTTTTGAGCTGCAGCTTCCTCAGTAAGACCTGCCGTGCCATATTCTACTATTATTTTTTCCCCATCAGCAGATGTGATTCCTAAAGCGTTACGACCTGCCTTTTCTTCTCCGAAATAAAACCCAGATTGGTCGAATGCTTTATTAAAGTCTGCAGCAGCAGTTTCTTCGTCATTTAATAGGTAATCGTCTATTAAATATAAGGCTTCATTAAATTGGTCTGTATCTTTTTGAGACTCTAATTGCTTTCTCTTTATTTCTCTCTGCTCTTGTTTTGTTTTTCCTCCTGTAAGTTCTTTATATCTTAATTCTTGCTCCTGCTTGTATATATCATTTTGAATCTGCTTTTCAGATAAACTAGATATATCAGTTTCATCAGATTTTTCAGGACCTACGGTATCGGTAAATGTGTAGTCTCTTTGTTGAATAAGCATTGAGTCATCCTGCACAGGTGGTGCTTCAGGCTCTTGTTTAGAAGGCTCTTGTTCCTGAACAGGTACTAGCCTTCTACCCTCAGGCATATATGCTGAAGGAGCTAGGTACTCACCAGTTTCTTCTATCCTTGATACTCTAGGAGTTTCTTCCGGCAAAGATTCCACAGAGGTACTTTCTTCCACCACTTGTTGTGTAGGTGAAGCCGTATCTGCCGTTGGAGAGGTAACCTCTGAATCTTCTTTTTTTTTTAAGACATTAAGATTAAACTCAGGAAACTTAGGATTGACTACTTCATAATTATAATCATTAGCTTTAACAGTGGCTGCATAGTCTTTTAACAACTGAACATCATAATTAGCAAGTTCAGGAAACTTTGCTAATGTAGAGTCGTAATCGTAAGAATTGCTCTCTAATGTCGCCAAAAAGTCTTTTAATATCTGTTCATTCATATTTTAATTTTTTATTATCTAATAGTGCCTCCTGTTTTACTCTCAATTTCTATTTTTTCTCCTCCTGTTTGCTTTCTGTTTATCATTCCCTGAGCCTGTTCAGCAGTCACTTGTTTCATGTGATTCTTTATAGCTTGAATCGTAGCATCCTTTATATCTAAAGGTTGGTCGTTTGCATTCACTATTTCTATTTTGCTTCCATCCCTTTTTACAGTTCCACTCACCTTTGTTGCAAAGTCTATCACGTCTTCTGCATTCTTGCTATTCAAGGGTACTGCGTCAACCATAGCGTTCACCTCTTGGTTTGGATTTGTTCTACCCTCTCTCTTAGCCTTAACCTTACCGAAACCACTAGATACGAATGAATTTCCTTTGTTTCCAAACTCAGCAGTTTTACCTTGCTGCCCATGAATCTCAGTACCTAACTTACTCCAATCACTTTGATTTGTTGGCATTGGCTTTGTTATGGTTTTTCCTGTGTCTTCGTAAATAAATTTAACGGTTTTATCTGTCTCATTAAAAACAATACTGTTTAGCCCTGCAGCCTGAGCCTGAGGAGTTCCAATGAATGCGTTTGCTAAAACATTCTTTCTGCTTGAATCTGCCCATCCCATCTCGTTCCAAATAGATACGGTTTCTTGAATCTTCTTTCTATTTTCTCCTGCTTGAAACTGCCATTGCTGAGGTGCTTTGTAGTCATTATATGTCTGAATAGAAGATTTTTCCCCAACCTTTGTTCTGATAGCATACTTCATGTACTGTCTAATTTCCTCCTTCTGCTTAGCTGCGTTAGGGTTTATGCTTTCATCAAACACTGGCATTGGAGCTCCTCCTGAACCCCTCTTCATTAGAATGAGGTTTGGATTCTTTTTCGCCTCCTCTTGGTTAAAGGTAAAACTAACTTCCTTACCATCCAAATTATTTACATAGTCAGTCATTATGGAAGTCATGTTGTAAGGGTTTGATAGCTGACCATCAATCCATGAATCCTCTGCTTCTATATAGTCGTTAAGAGCAGAAACAGCATTCTCATCTAAGCCATACTCCTTAGCCATTTCAGGAGTAACCTTATTCATTATCCTCTTACCTTCCTTATCATACTGTGCAGGTATCTTTCCGATAACCGTTAAAATCTCTCCTGCCCTCCTTCTGTCGCCAACAGTTCTAGCCACACTCTGAAAAGTACCTAAATTCTCAGTCCATTGCTTGGTGTTCTTCTCCACATCGTACTTATTGAACTTACTTATTATGTTGTTCTTCAATGCACTTACAGGCACTATGTCGTTCGGGTCTTTCGATAGCTCCATTAATCCGGTATTTTCATTCTTAACCTTCTTTGCAGCCATAACCTTTCCTGTAGAAGGGTCAATGGTTAGCTGAGTTTTATTAAAGTCTCCGAATCCCTCCACGTTTTCCATAACCCAAGCCTCTAGTCTCTGAGAAGCATTGGCAGGGTCTTCGCTCTGAAGTCTTTCCATCTTTATGGCATACTCCTTCTGGTAGTCCTCCATAAGG